>Ga0207695_10000145_pt1 | contig 209555 bp, 168 predicted proteins | sample KBSC54metaG_FD_184354 | JGI IMG/M metagenome (GOLD analysis project Ga0207695, IMG submission 184354) | Corn rhizosphere microbial communities from Kellogg Biological Station, Michigan, USA - KBS C5-4 metaG (SPAdes) (version 2) | ecosystem: Host-associated > Plants > Roots > Rhizosphere >...
GAGTCGGCTTGCGGCGGTCTGAGCACCAAGAGACATCCTGAGCCTGAACAAAGTGGCGGTAAGGAAGCCTCTACAAATACCTGGTGGGCCCGGAGGGATTCGAACCCCCAACCAAGGGATTATGAGTCCCCTGCTCTAACCGTTGAGCTACAGGCCCTTCAATGACTTACAGCACTCGATTTGATGAGTGTAGGGAGAATTGTAGGGACTTCTTTCTCCGAGCTCGTTCCATGAAGCTGCAGACGCTCAAACGCGCGTTCGACTGCCTCTGGGGTCGGGTGCACGTAGCGTTGCGACACGACGATGCTACTGTGCCCCGCGATGCGCATGATGGTAAAGGCGTCCACTCCAGATTCTCCGAGTCTAGTAAGCATTGTATGGCGTAGAGAATGAAGGACAAAATCAGCGCCGAAAATCGACCGACGTTTTCCAGCCACTAACGGAGCGGCCACGTCGCGGTGAAGATGATTGATCGAGGTTCCCAAGTAGTTCTTGCCTTTGTCGTTCGCAAACACGACCTTAGAGATTCGGCGTTTCATGCGGTCTCGGAGCATGGCAGCGGCTCGGTCGGTCAGCGGAATGGTGCGTCGCGCGTTCTTGCTTTTGCCCTCGCGCACCCGGATATACCCGAATCGAGACCCAGAAAGGGGTTCAAGCCGCACATCGGGCCATTCGAGCGATAGAACTTCTCCGATGCGAAGGCCCGTCTCGAGCATGAGCAGCGCGATGTCCTTGAGCGGCCGCGGACACGCATCGAGGTAGACTTTCTCCTGAGCCCGAGAAAGGACGAAGTCGCGGTTTCGCTCGCCGCCGAGCAGGCGGATCCGGGGAACGTGATCGATCTCTTTCCATTCATGCGCAAGGCGCAGGATCCGCCTGAGTGTTGCAAGTTCGCGATTCACGGTCGCGGGCCCGACCAATTCACGACGGGAGACAATATAACGCTCAATGATGCCCTCATCGATTGCGTCGGCCTGAGCTGACGCGATTGCGGAGAATCTCATCAGACTGTTCAATTTCGAGGCGTAGAACACGACGGTCTGCGGCTTGTTCTCGTGACGTGCCTCGACATGGGCTAGAAAACGTTGGGCAAGTTCACGAAATGTGGAAGGGACCCTTCGCTTCACAAGGCCGACTTCGCCTTTTGCCAAGGCTGTGCGATGGGCGGCTTCCATTTCCCGAGCGACGCGTTGGTTGCCCTGTTTTGTGCTGGCTTGAATCCGCTTGCCTCTGTATATGAATTCGTACCAGTAAACATCTCCTCGCTTGAAGACCGTCATTTGTCTTTCTCCTTTCAGCCTCTCCGACGACTCTTTTTCAAACCTCTCTTCGGCCGATGCTTGAGGACCGAAGCATGGTGTGCACACGCGTGGCAGCAGAATTTTCTTTTGTGCTTCGAAGTGCGTACGAAAATCTGCTTACAATCCTTCAAGCCGCAGACGCCGGTATCGAGTCCTTGAAGCTTGTCAAGGTAGATCGTCGCGAGTATCGCATCCAGTGCGCATGTTACGAAAATGCTTCCGATCAGCCTTTGCTTGCCCTCCGAGTTGCCGATGGCACGTCGCCGTGTCTCGAGCTCAAAACGTTTTATTGCTTCTTCCCGATCGGAAGAACCGATTATCCGACTCTTAGGATTAGAGAAAATGCGCTCGATATCTTTTCGAGGGAGGATAGTATCTCGCAAAACCGTGATTCCGGGCGGGAACCCATTGAGGCACTCGATTGTACTGTCTGAAACACGCCATATTTGGTCAATGAATTCCGGAAACAACTCCGGTGTAGTTAGACCTTGAAAATACTCAGGGTGCTGCTTGAGTTCCTCTTTCTCTTCGTCATCTGAATGGGCAAATTGTAGGAACCCGTCCCAGGGCTTTCTCCGACGGAGCCACCGTACAATGTCCTGCCAGCGCCGGAACTCACTCCATGAAAGAAACTCGTGGTGAGAACGCATCTCACAATGTACGAAGTCTCCAACGAAGCGAAAGAAGGACAGGGCTTCGAAAGGATAGCGAATCTTCTCGAACCATTCTCGAAGCATGTATGCGTCTGCTGTGAATAAACCCGCGTGCCGTGTATGCCTTCCAGGGATTCGAAAATGGAAGATCGTTTCAGTTTCGACGATCTCAAGCCACACAGATCGCTCGACGGGACAGAAGTCGATTCGTATTGGCATTGCTGGTAGGGGCTGGTCAGGATACTTTTTCCCTAAAACTAAAGACTCCTCTAGCTCTTTCAGTGCTGCAGGTCGGCGTCGTTCCTGTGCCATGATTCTTGCCCTAGACCGTGTACTTAATTTGATCTATTGTCCCCCTCGTAGCTGGTAGTTGCAAGCGAGATGTCATTGCATCGAGCAGGTTCCTCGCCTGTGATCTCTCTCGTGATATCTGCAAGTCCAGCCATTCAACGAGGAGGAGAGTGTGGAAGTCGGAGATTTGTTGACGACGAAGGAAGCTGCGGAATTGCTGAGGGTTTCGCACTACTGCGTGTCCGCGTGGCTGAGTCAGGGCAAACTGCCCAGGATCAAGGCAGGCGGGCGAACCTTGATTGCGAAGTCGGATATCGAGGCGTTTCTGAGGGGGTACAAGAGCCGCGCTTCAGAGCATGTCGGACAACGACAATGAAGAGGGTTAAGACTTACCCGGCTGGAGGGGAGCCTAAGGATAAGGACCAAAAGCTCCCTGCTATCCAGTTCTATCCCGGAGATTGGCTAAGAGACACTGGGGTACAGTCGCTCTCGTTCCATGACCGTGGGGTTTGGTTTCACATGATTCTGATGATGCATGGGTCCGAAAGGCGCGGAGTACTGGTACTCAACGGACGAGCTATGACGACGGAGATGATCGCTCGGCTTGTTGGTTTAGATACTCAGACCTTCACTGAGACTCTCACTAATCTTCTAGAAGCAGGGGTCGCGAGCGTTGAAGCGGAGACCGAGGCAATTATGAATCGTCGAATGGTTCGAGACGAGAATCTCCGTAAGGTTCGCACAAGAGCGGGTTTGATGGGCGGAAATCCTGCTTTGGTTAAGCAAAACCGAACCATCCCGGATAAACAAATGGCAACCCCTTCATCTTCAGATTCAGTTTCATATTCAGAGTCAAAGATCGATTGTAGGGCTAGACTTCCCGCTTGGATTCCGCATGAAGAGTGGGCAGCATACTTGGAAATGAGGCAGACCCTCCATGCTCCCTTGACCGAGCGCGGGATCGTTCTTACGATCAGGCACCTCGAGCGACTCAAGAACGAGGGAAGTGAGCCGGCTGCCGTTCTTGAGCAGTCGGTCCTGAGAGGTTGGAAGGGACTCTTCGCAGTGAGATCTGGATCGACGCCGGATCTGCCCCTGCAAGCTGGAGCGATTCTTGAGCCCGAAGTCATCGAGGCGAGGCAGCGCAGAGTCGACTATGAAGAATGCAGATCGTACTGGATGTGGCTGAGCATGAGCGAGAAATACAAGAAGGAGAATCCACGCAACCCGCCGCCTGGATGGTTCGAAGGATGGAGTCCGCACGAGACGCAGCTTTGATTCGGCTAGACGCTTCAATCTAGGACGCACGAGGGGGTAGGGGGCCGAAATCCTTCAGACACCGTGATCTTAGACCGTGCCCCTAGTTGCATCTTTGCTTCCGCAAAAATAGAAAATTTCTGAGATTTTGACTTTAATCGGTTTCGTTCGAAGTTGCTTAAGGAATGCACATTAAGCGCACAGCAACGGCCCGTCGTGCACGTCCAAGCAGACGGTCGGAATATCCAAACGTCTTTATCGTCTTGGAGCCTCAGCAAACATCTGCTTAGCAGATGGTACACACTAGCCGATTTTTCGGAAGTAATCCTACAAGGAACGGAAATCGCCTTCTACTAGTTGCCGCTGTTCTGTAGTTGGTGAATGTATTGCATCAACTCCTGAATCTCGGCGTCCGACAGCTTCTCTTTGTATGCCGGCATTTTCCCTGAACCGTTGGTGATGACATCTTTCAACTCGGAATCTGTCATTGCGACAACCGCTGGGTCTGTAAGGGGTTTCATGTGAAAGAGTTTCCCTGGCGAAGTATCAGCAAGCCCTTTACTGCCGTGGCAGGTCTCACATTTTGTGCTGTAGGAAAGATTCTTAGTCGATTGTCCGAAGCCGGCATGACTAAAACTAAGCAGAATTCCAAAGATTGCCGTTATGGCGAGACGCAATGTCGCCTTCTTGTTTGAACTCATCATCGGGACTCTCCTGCCCATGCAAATTGCAATCCTTAATACTGATTACATCGATTGACTTCAAAGTCAATTCGGCGGCGTAACACTTCAGTGCAATGTTCGTTGGACGATTGAGCAGCTAAATCTAAAAGTCGCTGCTATGTGGTCGCAATCGCGTGCTACTCTTGCGATCGCATCCCAACCAGCAGTTACGTTCTGACCCTGCTTTCCCCGACTGTTCTTAACAGGGCAGATTCAGCTGTACCCGCAGTTGAAGTCCAACAGGACGCATCCCCGCGCCCGCGCTGTTTCGCGAGTCTATGCCTTTTACACCTCCGCACTTTGCGTGCGCTCGAGGTGGAGGCGCCTTGCTGTCCCTTTTCGGGCCCGCAAGAGAGTCAAGCTCGTTTTTTGTGCAGTCTCTGTTCAGTTGCGTATGTGGATACAGGAGATCGTCGATGCACGGGTTCTCGCGTGAACTGCAGTTCAGAAATCCCATTCAGTTGTTTTTGAAGGCGGCAGTCAATAGCCGCTTGATCGGGGTCGTAATTGTCTCTTGCCTCCTCTCGATCGCAAACAGTGCTTACGCGAAGACCACTCCGACTTTGACCCTCGCAACGTCGGGCACGCCGTCGACCTATGGCTCTTCCGTGACGTTTACGGCGACGATTACGAGTGGGACGACTGGGAATATCTCATTCCTGGACGGAACAACGACGATTGGGACGGTTGCGATCAGCGGGACTACGGCTGCATACACTACGAGCAGCCTTTCCGTCGGATCGCATTCGATCAAAGCGAGCTACCCCGGTGACGCAAACTACAATTCCGTGACATCGAGTGTGAAAACGCAGGTCGTGAGCAAGGCGACACCGACGCTTACGGTGGCAACTTCAGGCACCCCCAGCAACTACGGTGCATCCGTCACTTTCACCGCGACTATCTCTGCTGGTCCCACGGGCACCATTTCGTTCTTCAACGGCGCCACTTCGATGGGCACTGTCAACATTAGCGGGACCACCGCCGCCTACTCAACCAGCACACTCACCGGTGGATCGCGTTCAATTACCGCAAAGTGGCTGGGGGACTCGAACTACAATGCCGTGACGTCGAGTGCAATCACACAAGTGGTGAACAAGGTGACACCGACAATCACCTGGAGCTCTCCTTCGGCAATCACCTATGGAACAGCGTTGAGTTCGACGCAGTTGAATGCGTCTGCGAGTGTCGGGGGATCATTCAGCTATTCTCCGGCTTCCGGTACGGTGTTGCAGCCGGGTTCCCGAACGCTTTCCGTGACCTTCACTCCAAGTGACACAACCGACTACAACACAGCGACCGGCTCAGTATCGCAGTCGGTTTTGGCCATACCTCCGGCGAGTGTGATCACCACTTTTGCCGGCAATCCAAATGGTGACGGATATCTGACTTGCGCTGACACTGGCCCAGCGACGGTAGCATCCCTCGAGAGCTCGGATGGTGTAGCTCTAGATTCAGCGGGTAACGTCTACATCGCGGATACCCAACATTCGTGCATACGAAAAGTAGATGCATCAACTGGGGTAATTTCAACAATTGCGGGAACCGGTACAGCCGGCTACTCCGGCGACAACGGACCTGCCGTCAGCGCCCAAATCAGTTGGCCCTCGGGAATTGCCGTGGACCGTTCGGGGAACATTTACTTCGCGGATACTGGGAACGCCGTCATTCGAGAGATCAGCGCATCCGGGACTATCGCCACGATTGCGGGCGACGGAACTGGCAACTGGGATTACACCGGTGATGGTGGACCGGCCAAGAACGCGAGATTTGCTGGCGCTGTGGATGTGGCAATTGATTCGGCAGGAAATCTATACATCGCTGATTCGCAGAATATGGTTGTTCGCAAAGTTTCCGCTGCCACAGGCATCATCACAACAGTCGCCGGAAATGGAACATCCGGGACTTCAGGAGATGGCGGTCAGGCTATTTCTGCAGAGCTCAATTACCCATACGGAGTGGCCGTCGATGCGGTAGGGAATCTCTACATCGCGGACATGAACAACAATCGGGTTCGTAAAGTAGACGGATCTACTGGAGTCATCACCACGGTTGCCGGCAATGGAACGCAAGGATACACCGGAGACAATAGCGCGGCCGTCAGCGCTGAACTTAACAACCCCATCGGCGTGACCGTTGATGCCGCAGGGAATCTGTATATTACTGATTCGGGGAATCAGGTAGTACGCAAAGTGGCGGTCGGGGGGACCATCACGACGATCGCAGGCAACGGCTCTGCTGGATATTCTGGAGACGGCGGTCCAGCAGTCAGCGCAGAGCTGAATGGGCCCTGGTATCTGGCGACTGACGCAAGCGGCAACGTGTATATCGCCGAAGATGGATCTAATAGGGTCCGTCTCGTAGGTTCGAATGTTACGGAGCCGATTAGAACACTTCCGACCATTACGTGGGCCAATCCAATACCGATCTCCTACGGCACAGTCCTCAGCACTGTGCAACTCAATGCAACCGCAAATGTCCCCGGCACGTTTGCGTATTCCCCGAGTCTGGGCACCGTGGTCCAGTCAGGCCTCCGGACGCTGTCTGTGTTGTTTACGCCGGACGACACGACTCATTACAGCCCGGTTATGGCTGTTGTTCCGATCACAATACAACAACTGATTCCGACGATCACCTGGGCCAATCCCGCGCCTGTTGTCTATGGAACTCCTCTGAGCTCAACGCAGTTGAACGCAACTGCAAACGTTCCGGGGACGTTTGACTATTCAGCAGACCCGGAGATTGGCACGGTTCTTGAGCCGGGTACCCACACGCTGTTAGTGACATTTACGCCCGATGATGGGATAGATTACGCAACCACTGAGGCTTCGGTCTCGCTGGTAGTCCAGGGAACCCCAGGAGCAGGCGTCATCACAACTGTGGCCGGCAATGGTGTGAACGCAGAGGCAGGAGACGGTGGGCCAGCGATCGAAGCAGCTTTGCAATTTCCTGAAGCTGTCGCGCTCGACTCAGCGGGGAACTTGTACATCCCCGACTCGAGTGGCAACAAGATTCGAAAAGTTAGCTCCTCAAATGGCACCATCAGCACCATAGCAGGAACGGGTACGGCCGGCTTCTCGGGTGATGGCGATTTGGCAGTCAGTGCAAAGATCAATGGCCCCGTGGGCATCGCTGTCGACGCTGCCGGGAATGTCTACTTTGCGGACACGGTGAACAATCGCATTCGAAAAATCACCAGTTCAACCGGAACCATCACAACCATCGTTGGCACGGGTGTTAGTGGATACTCCGGCGATGGAGGAGCAGCAACGAGTGCTCAGATTAACAGTCCGTTCGGCATCGCCTTTGATAGCGCTGGAAATCTGTATTTCTCGGATACGTTAAATAGCGTCATCAGGAAAGTGAATTCGAGCGGAACAATTACCACAGTCGCTGGAAATGGTTTCACAGGCTATTCGGGAGACGGAGGCGCGGCGAACCAGGCAGAACTAAACAATCCTGGCGGTATCGCAATCGATTCGGCAGGAAACATCTATATCGCTGACGTCGACAATAAGGTCATTCGGAAAGTTACCGCCTCAACTGGGAAGATCTCGACTATCGCCGGGATAGGTGTCGCCGGCAATACTGGTGATGGTGGACCAGCAATCAATGCAAAGCTAGATTGCCCGAAAGGGGTCGCACTTGATTCAGCCGGCAATCTCTTCATCCTTGATTACAACAGCTTCGTCGTTCGCCGCGTGGCGGCAAGTGATGGAACTATCAGCACTGTAGCCGGCAATGGTACGGGAGGTTTCTCCGGGGATGGCGGCCCGGCAATCAACGCCCAGATGTCCTATCCAAGCGGCCTAGCTGTCGATCTGTCTGGGAACATCTATATCGCCGACTGTGGGAACAATCGAATACGGCTGGTCGGAGGTAGTGCTAGCTCTCCATCACAAATCGCCGTCAGTGTGAGCCCATCGACCATTTCTCTGCACTCAAGCGGACAGCAGCAATTCACTGCGGCTGTAACGAACAGTTCCAATCAGGCGGTAAATTGGACGGTTGTCCCCAACGGGGCAGGAACAGGAAGCATTAGTTCGGGAGGCCTATACACTGCGCCTTCCACGACCCCAGTTCAGCAGACAGTAACAGTCGTTGCAACAAGCCAGGCGGATCCGAGCAAATCTGCCACGGCAAGCGTGACTTTGCAGTCGTCAGTTGCGATCACCATCGATCCGGAGTCCGCGTTGCTGCACAGCGGAGAGTCGCTTGAATTTGATGCCGATGTCACCAACGCTAACGACACATCGGTTGTATGGACGATTAGTCCTGCTGGGACAGGTACCATTGATGCCGACGGAACCTATACAGCTCCAGCAAGCATCGCGACGCAGCAAACTGTAACGGTGACGGCCACAAGTCGAGCCGATTCGTCGAAATCGGTGTCAGCGACGCTCACCCTAAATCCGTCCCAATGCGGGGTTGCTGGGTACAGCTATATCCGAGCGGTTACGATCGATCACACGAAGGTTCCAAACACCCACCAGATTAATTTCCCTTTCCTTTTCAACATTACAGATCCGGCATTAGCGACGACGGCAAGCGGCGGCCATTTGAGTAGTGCGGCTGGATTCGACATGGTGTTCGCTTCTGATTCGCAGGGTCAAACCAAGCTCGACTTCGAGATTGAAGAGTATAACCCTGCAATTGGGCGACTAGTTGCTTGGGTTAGGATTCCCGATTTGTCTCCTTCAGCAGACACGGTGATCTACATACTCTATGGCAATTCGAATGTGACAAGCTCACAGCAGAACCCCGCCGGGGTTTGGAGCACCGGATTTACGGGAGTCTGGCATTTTCCAACGGGAACATCATTGTCGGCGAATGATTCAACGACTCATGGTGGGAATGGGACAATCACCGGTGCCACATCGGCTCCTGGCAGGATCGGGGGCGGGAGCAACTTCAATGGAAGCAGTAACTACATAGTCTCTCCGTTCCCTTCAAGCTCGATTGTGAGTAACGGCAACCCGTTCTCTATCTCTCTATGGCTCAAAACTACCGACAGTGATGGAACTCCATTCATGATTGCTGGTGGTCAGAACGCTGGCAGTTATACTCCCGGCTTTTCCCTGTCAGGCGGTCGTATCCGCAGCTATGTTTTCCCGCTTTCGGACATTTCGGGAGGGGTCGTGAATGATGGAGCGTGGCACCTTGTGACTGAGACCTACTCCAACAGCACCGTGACTCTATATGTCGACGGCAAGCCCGCGGGGACCACAACAGGAACTCCGTACGATTGGTCAGGCGCCACCGTGTCCGATGTCTTCGACTTCGGTTCGGGGTATGGAGGATCAATCGACGAGGTGCGAGTTGCACCGGCGGCATTTTCCTCTGACTGGATATCCACAGAGTACGCCAATGAAAGCTCACCATCGAGCTTCTACTCGATCTCCCCAGAGAGCATCAATATCACACCATTGAAAGTCGACTTGTACGCGGGACAAGCGCAACAATTCGCAGCTGTGGTTCTCAATTCGTGCGGCTCAGCGGTGACTTGGTCAATGCCGAGCGGTTCTCCAGGAACGTTGTCGGCTAACGGACTGTACACAGCTCCTTCGGCCATCACCACTACTCAGAGGGTCAATATCACAGCGACCGATCAAGCCGATTCAGCCTTAACAAGTACGGCTGTTGTCACGCTGCTTACGCAACCGCGAAATCCGACTCTATCGCTCTCGGCTTCGGTGCAACCTCCATACGTCACGGGAACGTCTCAGAGTTTCTCAGTTACATTTAAGGATCAATACGGCTTGGCCCTGCCAAACGCGGCCGTGTCATTTGCGGTGACCGGTGCGAACACCACATCGGGAACAGGCACGACTGATTCGAACGGAGTCGCTACATTCTCCTATTCGGGTGCTAATAGCGGAAACGACACAATCCAAGCAACGAGCAGCGGAGCGGTAGGGCAGGTCTCTTCGAACAATGTATTTGTCTCGTGGGTGGTGCCATCGGCTTCGATATCGATGACAAGCTCACTCGCGAAGTTCTTCCCATTGGCAGGTCCGTGCTGCTGGTTCAACATATCGCCTTCAACACCACCTTTGTTTACGCAGGTCTTTCCAACCATCAACTTCGATCCGCCTGCCGGTTCGATTCCCGGTAACACCACCGCAGACACCAGTACGCATCCATTCACGGATATAACGCTCGACAAGAACGGCAATTTCTCGGGAAGCATTGTTGCGCAGGGGAATGGCTATCAAGCCGGATCAGGGCCGCTGACAGGCTTCGAAGCGGTCTTCACTGGGTCGTTCATAGTTAAGAACGCCGGGGACGCGCAGATCCCGGTCTACGTTGATAACGCCTTCTTCCTTGGGATTGGGGGAGGGGCAGTGAGAATCGATCCTATTCCAGGAGGCGCACCTTCAATTACGCCATTCGAGCAATACCCGGTGATGGGCGGCCTGTCGACCTCGATCGGCGGAACGACGGTTAGGGTGCACTTCCCGGCGGCCGGCACTTATCCTTTTGAACTCGACTATGTAGAGGACGGTGCCGGTCTGCAGTCGCTCATGATGATGTCTGGAGCTCCGGGCGGCAATGGGCTTGCCCCGGGCGTGCCATCTGGCGGAACACTATCACTCTCGCCGGCCTCAGTTCAGCCGCAACCGATCGGCGCCACGCAGAACTTTACGGTCACCGCAACGGATGCTGCCGGAAACCCAGTCCCGAATCTTCCTATCGGAATAGTGATTTCTCAAGATGACGTCCAGCAATTGAGCGCAACAACAAACAGTTCGGGTGTCGCGACGTTCCAGCCGTATACGAACAATAGCCCAGGCACTGACCAGGTTCAGGCAGTGGCGATCATCGGCGGTATGGTGGCATATTCGAATATCGTTAACGTGCCTTGGACGTCCTCTCCTGGAGCTGGAACTCCGGGTTCGGGCACGTGTGCATCTCTAAGCGTTACAGCTTCTGCTCCGAGTGGCGTGATCCTTCCAAACGCGCTGTCTTTGACGGGATCAGCGTCCGATTCCCAAGGCGGGACCATCTCTTACTTGTGGAGCAAGGTCAGCGGGCCAGCGAATGTCACCTTCGCAAATCCGACGCAATCCTCTACGACGGCGACCTTCACAGTGGCTGGAAACTATGTTCTGCAACTTGCAGCGGGCGACGCAAACTGCGGCAGCGCTGCTGTTGCTCAAATTAACGTTTCCGTTGGGCAAACGGTCGCTAGTGGAGGATGGATCGGAAGCCCCACCTACGGTGCTTCTGTTTCCGGGATCGTTCCCATTCAGATCGTGCCCTCCGAGAGCATCGCATCTGGCCAACTCACCGTTTACCCGGCTGGCCATCCGGAGGCAGTGACGATATTGAATGGAAATGTGACTGGATCAGGCCAGATCGCCTCGTGGGATACGACCAGACTTTCGAATGGCACTTATTGGATTACTCTTCAAGCGACGGATTCGAACAACAATTCTGAATACAACCTCGCCTTGGTGACGGTCGTCGGCAACTATAAGCCGGGCCGCGTCACTTCGACCGTCACCGATCTCGTTGTTCCAGCGAAGGGGCTGGCGATCAAAATCCAGAGAACATATGACAGCCTCAATGCTGACAGAAGCGGAGATTTTGGATTTGGATGGTCCCTTGGCACGTCAACAGATCTCGCGGTAGACCCAAAAGGCAACGTCACATTCACGCTCGGCGGCCAACGCAGAACGTTCTATCTGACTCCCCAAATACTTGGTTGGTTCGTGCCGTTCTACGTACCGGTCTTTACGCCGGAGCCCGGAATGCACGGCACACTCGTGAACGCAGGGACGGGATGCACCGACCTATTTGATTACCTGGTTCCCGACGGTTCCCTGTGGGCGTGCGTAGGTGGTGGACTCTTCACTCCACCCGCATACGTCTATACCGACCCGTCTGGCACTGCATACACAATGACGGCAGATGGCCAGTTGCGGTCGATAGTGGATAAGAATGGAAACACGCTGACTGTGACCCCAAGCGGAATTACGAGCTCTACTGGTCTTTCAGTTTCCTTCCAGCGCGATTCGAGCGGAAGAATCACTCAGATTACTGAATTTGATAGCCAGCAACTGCCCCTTTACAACTACCTCTATGGATATGACGCCAACGGAAACCTTGCGTCCGTCACTTATCCGAACACACCGATCGCGGCGACATACTCGTACATACCTGGAACGCACTATTACCAGTCCGGAACCGACTTCCGCGGAAATCAGCTTCCAAGCACGACCTATTTCGGATCGGCTACAGATGCTCATGGGAACTCGGTCGCGGGCAAGCTCGAGAGTATTACCGATGCTCTTGGTGAAACGACCAACTATGTTTATGATCTGACGGCAAACACAACGGCCGTTACATATCCGCAGGATGGAAGCGGAAATCGCGGCACGGCGACGATGGCTTACGACCTCATGGGCAATCTGCTCTCATCCACTGACCCGCTGGGCCACACCACTACCAACTCTTACGATGCGAAGCAGAATCTACTCTCAACGACCGATCCGCTGGGTCACAAAACCTGCTACACGTATGACGGTAATGGGAACAGAACATCGGTCAGCTACCCCGTTCTGCAGAGTGCTGCTTGCTCGACGATTGGCAGCATCACGAGCTACAACCAATACAGCGAGCCAAATGAGACGATCGATGAGCTCGGAAACGTGCGTTACTTCAACTACGATGTCAATTTCAATCCGCAGACCGTAACCGATAGCCAGGGCACGCTTGCCAGCTTCGTCTTCAACAATGATGGAACAATGCAGGCTGGGGCGATCGGTTATGACCTGAGCAACGATCCGTCCAAAGCCTCGCACTTTGCGTACGATGCGAATGGCAATCTGAGCAGTAGAGTCGATGCGCTTGGCCGGACTACCTCATACACGTACAACTCACTTGGCCAGAAATCTGCGATGGTCGAGCCGCTGTTGCCCGGAACAAACGCTACTGAGGCAACCACAACCTACACCTATGACCCCCTTGGCAATCTGACCGAAACCGACGCACCGCTCGGCCGGATTTCGAAGTCTACCTACGACGCCAACGGCAACAAAATTGACGATACCGATGCTCTCCAGCACAAGACAACTTACTCCTACGATGCCCTCAACAGGCTCAACCGCACCGACTACGCCGATTCCACCTACACGCATAAAACGTATGATTTCCGCAGCAACGTCATCGATGAATGGGATAAAGCACTTCCAAATCAGACAGGTATCCAGACTCACCACGTTTACGATCTAGCTGGTCGTGAGACCTCGGTAACGCGCGCCTACGGAACTCCAAACGCAGCAACAACCACCTTCACCTACTATGACGATGGCCGCAAGAACACGGAGAAGGACGCGCTCGGACATGCAACCACGTACACTTACGACATCGCCGGCGACCTGACGGGCGTCTCGGGAGTGAGCGGGGCATTCACGTACGGCTACGATCTGGCTCGCAACCGGACGTCCATGACCGATGGCAACGGCAAGACGACCAGCTACATCTATGACGCGCGTAAACGGCTCATCGAGACCAACTACCCTGACGCAAACCATACCAAAAAGACAAATGGATACGACGGGTCCGGTAACCTCACCTCGGTAATTGACCAGGCAGGCAACGAGGTAGATTACACCTATGACGCGGCCAACCAGTTGCAGAGTGTCGTTCAAACCAGCAGTCCGAACGGGAACAACATCACGTCGTACTCGTACGATCCGCTCGGCAATCTCATCGGATTGAATGACGCGAACAGCCATCTGACCGAAAGCGCCTTCGACCTTTTGTCACAGCCGAGTTCGAAGACGCTCCCAGACGGGTCATTGACCGAGTCTCGCCAGTACGATGCGGCCGGAAACCTGACGTCTCTCACCCATTTCAATGGCAAAACAACTACATACACCTACGACAGTCTGAACCGCCTGAAGAGCCGTACACCTGATCCGTCGACCGGCGAACATGCTGTCAACTTCACCTATACAGCGACTGGCAAGCGGTACACGATGGACGACGCAAGCGGGACTACGACGTACGGCTATGACTCGATGGACCGGCTCACCACAAAAGCCACGCCAGAGGGTACACTGACCTACGGGTACGACGCGGCAGGGCACCTAGCGTCCATGTCTTCCTCTCACGTAAATGGCGTTTCGGTGTCCTACACTTACGACAGCTTGAATCGCTTGAAGACCGTCATAGACTCTCGGCTTGCTATGACCAACCAGACGACGACGTACGGTTACGACAATGCGAGCAATGTAGGGTCGATTACATACCCGAACACTGTGCAGTATGGATTCAACTACGATGAGCTGAACAGAATGAAACAGACTGCCACGTCATCGCAGGCCGGACCGCTGACAGGGTATCTCTACACCCTGGATGCCGTGGGCAATCGCACGGACGGAACGGAACTGAATGGTCGAAAGACTGCATGGACGTATGACAACATTTACCGCGTCCAGAACGAGACCGTTACGCTCGATCCGAACAACAAGAACGGCAGTGTGAGCTACGGACTCGATCCGGTAGGGAACCGTACGTCAGTGACATCGGGCATTTCGGGTCTCAGCCCTGTTGCCGGAATGTTCAACCAGGATGACGAGATATCCAGCGAGAGCTACGACTCAAACGGCAATGTGACGGCGAGCGGTGGCAAGACGTTCAGCTACAACACCGACAATCAGCTTGTTTCGATGAATGGCGGGGCGGTCACCATCGTTTACGACGGCGACGGCAATCGGGTGAAGAAGATCGTGGGTGGAGTCACGACGCAGTACCTGGTCGATGATCTCAATCCGACCGGGTATCCGCAGGTGGTTGAGGAACTGGCGAATGGCGCTGTCTCCCGGACCTACACCTACGGCTTGCAACGCATTAGCCAGAACCAGGTCATCTCGAATAGCTGGACCCCGAGTTTCTACGGTTACGACGGTTTCGGAACGGTACGGCAGCTGACGAACTCCACCGGGACGATCACCGATACGTACGACTACGACACATTCGGCAACAAGATCAACTCAACAGGTACGACACCGAACAGCTATATGTATCGCGGCGAACAGTGGGACTCGGATGTTGCTCTGTACTACCTGCGCGCCAGATACTACAACCCAACCACCGGTAGGTTCATGAGCAGAGACCCTGACGACCACAGTCTGCGGACTCCCAATGAACTGCATAAATATTTGTATGCGGCTGGAGATCCGGTGAATGCGATTGATCCCAGTGGGCGCGGTCTTACAGACTATGCCGTTGGTGTGGCGAAGACGATTTGGAAAGTGCCCACAATATATGAGATTGGCGTCGCGCAGACAGTCTGCTTGGCGACCTTGGCAGATATCTTTTATCACATATCCAGCACTCATGGGGCTTCAGCTGAGCAGAACCCGCTGGAATTGGGCTTGGCTGCATTTACGTGTGGCACTGCTGAGCTTGGTGCTATTCGATACCTGTGGTTCTTAATTCCTTAGGGAAGGATCTGGGAGCGCTATGAAGCAGATTGGTGAAAGGCTAGGCGGAAGGATCGTTCTACTGATTTCGTCTCTGTCATGTGCGTGGATCACAGGGCGAGATGTCGTTCGGAATTGGAGCGCGCACAGAGGATCCGCAATATTCTTTGGTTTGTTGTTCATTGTGGCAGTTGCGGCAGTTGTGCTTTCTTTACGGATCAAAGTGAGGGATGTCTGACTCCTTCAAGTCGTCCTACCCCCGATGGTCCACGCCTTGAGACTTGGGCATACGTCTATGACGGAGGGCCTACAACTACGACGACCGCCAGCACAATGTCGCGCCCGCGCAGCATCTCGTTGTCCATGCAACTATCGTGACGAACAGTACGACTCCGATCGGGGCTTGTATTACCTTCGCGCCAGATATTACAACCCAACCACCGGCAGGTTCATGTCTAGGGATCCGGAGGACGGAAGCCCCCGCGATCCCAAAACTCTACACAAATATCTCTATGCAGGCGGTGATCCAGTTAACGGTTGGGATCCGACTGGGAGAGCGGAATTGGTTCAACCTGCCTTAATCGATCTCGATGTCGTCATCAAAAATGCTCTCGCAGTGACGGCAATTACGGCTGGAGCGGTTTGCATCCTTAATGAGGCGACTGAGCTAATTCAGGGGCTATATACCGATCTCGGAGCCCCGGTGAAGTCGATCACTTTTGGCTTTTGCTCCGCCAAGGTCAGAAAGTCTCGCTGGACGTGCGAAGCGGGAGGACATTATGTAAATTACCGAACCCAAGTGACGACCATCAGCCCCTCGTTCCTCGGCTATGGGAACACCGAAAGCGACGCATGCCAAGCGGCGATATCAAACTTTCAGCAATCAGCCCCTCCAGGAAGCTATACGCGCCATCCCAGGTGCCGAGTGTGTTATCAGAGGTGAACTTATGGACGAAAACCTGGCAACTGTTCCGCTGTGGATTTCTGAGCTATTGAGGAAGTATCCGTCCGTTCAAGAGTCGTCGCAGCGGCTCGCCCACAGAGGTGTCCGAGATGCCGATCAGGTGAAACGGCTTGCTCTCGATTCGTCGGCGAAGAACGACACTCGGTTAGACTCCATAACATTGTTTGCAGCCTCGAAAGAAGGTGATTTGGACACCTTACGTTTACTGCTCGAATCGAGGGACGATTTCCTGTTGATTGAAACACTTAAGCGCATACGGGAGTTTGGCACTGAGTGGGCGATGCCTGAACTCATCTCCAGGGTGAAGATGGCAAGCGATCCTTCTGCGCGGGCGGTCTTCGCCTGGGCGCTTGCTGGCTATCCGGACAGTGGTGACGCTCAGGACGCTCTGCTTGAGCTGATTAAACGCGAGCCCGACGTCACGGTGCGAAATCACGCAATCGAATCGCTTGGCGAATTTCGCTCAGCACAGGTAGTGAATGCCCTATTGAGCGTCTTGGAGCATGGTTCGGTTAACGAGCGATTTTGGTCACTGTACAGTCTGGGGACGATAGGTGACACCCGAGCAGTCGAAGCGATAAAACGATGTCTGCAAGATGAGACAAAAATCCCTGACTTCGGCACCATCTCTACAGAGGCGAAGCGAGCGCTAGAAGAGATCAGCCGGCGTGCCCAGGACGAAGCTTAGGTCCAAGCGCCGCCGTTTACGCCGCCTGTCGGCGTCGGGAGGGTAGGACACGTCTCCCCCAGCTGGGAGCTGCAGAGTAACTTCGGTTGCTGCAGGGTAACTCGAAACGAGAAGTCAGCGTCTAAAAGAAAAAACGCCTCTCGGTGTTCGTGGGCCCTGAGTGCGATGCACGCTTGCTCGGGGTGCATGGATGCGGCTTCCCCTCGATCCAAAACGCAGAGATTTTAACTTTAGCTGCCTGCCGTTGAACGCAGCACGGGCCGCACGCGAGTCGTGCGGCCTTCGCGCGTGTGCCTGCTCACAATCCATCTCGGGCGGTGCACGATGAATCGCGAAGTGCGGTCGAAGTCAGTGGGGACCAAAGTCACGGAGGCGGCGCTGCGAGTGCTGGAGTCGCGGGGGTGTTGATGATCGTCAGCAGAGCCCGATTCTGATAGACGGGCGGGGTTCTTTGATCTGTCCCATGTGGCAGACAAGCATCTTGGAACGAGAATTGATTTCTTGAGTGGGTCTGTTCGGTAACCAGATCGGACAGTTACCTCGGTTGTATTTCGTTCCAGCGGATTCGCTGTTCTACTGAACGGACCCCACCAGGAACCCAGTCAAAATGCTCATAAGATCCCTGACCAGGTTGTCCGGCGTGTATTTGCGCTTCCGCGCTCTCCTTCTTCCCTTGTTGTTGATCGCTCTCGCCGCGCATCTATGGGCACAGGACCCAGACGATGAAGATGACGGTGATGACGCCCCAGCCGGGTCCTTCGCCAATGTGACGCTCAAGTACGATGCAAGGGGCAAGGCGGAAGCGACCTTCTTCGCATACGGCAACCTTCAGAACTGGAGCGGGATCGAGGCTCAACTCGAAATAGCTTTGCATTGTCCCGCGGGATCGCTTGTGCATCCGCCGCCGAATTCCAAGCTGCCGAAATATTTCGCCTCCCGACCAGCGAAGGAGCAGGAACGCTATCGGCAATATGCAGAGGAGACGCGGCAGAGTACATTACAGGGTGAATGTCCTGCGGCGATGACTAGGCGAGGACTTCTACTCGCGACCGATATTCAGCTCAAAGGGCTGACCGCAGAACTGAAGCGGGACGGGGTCACGAGGTACTCGGTCATACTGTCGTATCCGAAGTCGAAGTTCTCTGAGCACACACCAGGAATCAAGCTTCCGTGGGAGACAGAGTCGTCGGAGACGCCTGGACGGCCTGAATACGATTCGACAGCTCGTGTGAACTATTCACTGGATACTTCGGCTCCATCTCTTTCTGAGATTCATTTGACCTTCGGATTGCGCAGTCGCGACATTGTCCGAGCAGCGACCTTACCCACTATTTTCCTGGTCGCACCAATCCTGATTTGCTTCTGGATGAGCCGTGCTGCTCTTCGCGACGCAAAGGTTGATCCGACTGGCGCGTGGTTCAGCTACTACCGCGTACTGGCCTGGTGCGGGAACGGCCTCGTCCTGATCTGGATGATGGGTCATACGGTGAGGCAGGGACTTGAGGTCATTGCTTCCTGCTACACCGCAGCCCACACAGCGGGAGCAGTCGCACTAGAGGTGGGCATCCTGATGCTGCCTCCGTGGCTAACCTTTTTTATCTGCATCCTGCTGTCTTACCGGGTGTATCGGCACGTGCGGGAAGAGACCTGGACGCGCAGAGAGTTCTTCGTCAATCAGTTTCTGGGGGTCGCAGTGCAATTTCTGCCGCTCGCCTTCTTCCTTGCTGGAATCGGCATGATCGCGGTAAATGGCCAGGCTTCCGTTGCGCTGTTTGCGGGTGTGTACGCGAGCTATGCCGGATGCAAGTGGCTGCAGTCAAAGTATTCCGGGCTGCACGTTGAGCCACTAATGCAGGGCGAACTGCGCGATAGAGTCTTCGAGATAGCGAAGAAAGCGGCGGTCGAGGTGCGGCAGGTTTTCATCGTGCCGGCAGGGAAGTCACAGATGGCGAATGCATTCGCCTCGCGCAATCGGATGGTGATGTTTACCGACTATCTGCTGAGCAGAATGAACAAGCGCGAGGTGTCGGCGATTGCGGCACATGAGATCGCACATATTCAGCGAAACCATCCAGCGTGGCAGACCGCGGCTTTTGTGGTGCTGATGTTTTCGAGCCAGATTCTATATGGCATTGTCAGCGGAATTGAAGGCTCCCTGCGCCACGCTTTGCAGGCGCGGCAGGCGGCTGAGGGCACAAGCGCCGCGAGTGGGCTTGCTGGAGTTGTGCGCGTCGGAGATCAGGTTCTGGCATTTCCAGAACTGATTCTTGCTCTGTTTGCTCTTGCGCTTTTCCTCTACCATCGGTACTCGCAGCACATGGAATACGTGGCCGATGCTGGCGCTGTGCAGTTTACCGGCGATCCCGAGGCGATGATCACATCTCTGCTGAAACTGAGCCGCCTGAATCAGACACCCGTTCAGTGGGACCGCGCCACGGGTTCATTGCTTACTCACCCCTCTACCTTAAAGCGGATAAAGAACATCGCGCGAGTCGGGCAGGTTTCTCCGGAACGGCTGCAGCAATTGCTGGTCGAGAGTGCAAATCCTCTTGCTCTGGACGAAGCCCGAGAAATCTGGGACGCGGGCGAGCAGTTTCAAGTTGCGAGGCCGACTAACGCTATCGTGACTGTACGCAGTTTCAGTGGGGAACTAGCGCTCAAAAAGTGGGTTTTGAGGTTGGCCGTAATCGGGCCCGCAGCCGCTATCGTATGGGCCTTCGATCACTATCACCTGCAACACAGAGGCGTGGCTTTCACTCTTGGCGGGGTAATATGCGTCGGGCTACATATCGTAGTGGGCGAATGGCAGACGACCTGGTTTCGCGAGCGGCTGAAACGGAAGTTCATGGCAAGGTCGGCGGCGGAAGGGCTCGTTCTGGCCGATCCCGAAGTGCTTATGGTATCGGTGAGTCCGCATGCCGCTCCGCGTGCCTATGCGATGGGATGGTCGTGGGACACTGGAGGCCTGTTTCTTTGCAGCGATCGGCTGTGCTATGTAGGCGATCAGATTCGGTTCGCTCTAACGCGCGAGGAGATTCTTTCCGTCCGGCTCGGGCAGGGCGCGCCGGGCTGGATTGGGGAGCCAAGAAGCTATATTGAGTGGCAAAGTGGGCCGGGCGCGCCAGTGCAGACCTGGAACTTTCTACCGAATGACCCATTCTCCGCGCTGGGGAATAAGCGGCAGTGCATTGAATTCGCAGCCGAACTCGAGCGCTGGAAGGCGCAAACGGGTGCATACCCTGGAGTGCCTCCGACGCTTAGAAATCTTTCTACTCCGACGCCCGCCGAGATCACAAACCAGGGGTTGAAATCAGTGGTCACACTTGGCCGCTTCCTGAAGGTTGCGCTGTTCAGCCAGGTGCTTGCAGTTGTGGTTTGGATCGTTCTGAGCCTTCACTCCTTGTGGTTTGTTTGCCTTGTAGAACTGCTCGCGACCGTGTATTCGTTCTCACCTTTCTGGTTTTACAGGGATCCGGACGCTGCACAGGCGGTCAAGGCAGATGTATTGCGTACGCAACTCGGAGACTGAATGACATCCACGAAGAGTTCAACATCGAATCGAATAGGTGATTCCATCTCTGATCCAGGGAAATTTCACATTATCAGAGGTCAGGAATTTGGCTGATTCGATGTTAGTGAGTGCATTGGCGATGAAGCACTCTTTGACTGCCTGTGGGGATCCTGAAAGCCAGGCCCGTTTCAAGGTAGAAGCAAAACAACTCGCCAACGAGCGCCAGCTAAACTCCGGGCGAGTACGCCACAGCTTGCAACTCAAGTATCCCGTCTTCTCTAACGAATCCGGTGGTCCCAACTGCCGTCCAGGCTGGGTGTGGTTCGGAGATGAATTCATCCTTAACGGTTTGGAAAGCCTTCGCTTGTGCCTTCGCATCGCCCGAGAACTCCGGGGCAGACCAGTCGTGAAATGTTGTCAGCATGACTATGTCCTTGAAACTGCTTTTGTATGCCTGGAGTTGTTGGCCCAATTCCCGAAAGGCACAGCGAAGGGAGTCCGAAAACGTCTCTGGACCGGGAACACGGTCTGGAACTCTCGTCACAATAATGCCCGAAACATATATAAAGTCGCCTGCGCGCCTTGCAGGAGCGAAATGCCATAAATCGTACGCGAAGAGGTCCCGCTCCGTTTGGAGGATGATCTCTCCACTGGCACAGGTAATCACTCTCGGTAAAGACACACTCTTAGACACGATTCCCATTTTAACGACGAAAGACAACGTGATTTGCTTGCATGAACTTTTCAGGTCTGTCCAATCCGTGATGCGACGCGGTTTTCAATCTCGTGGAGAAGGCCGGTGAATTTAGCCGGCGTTAACCGTTGCGGACAAGAACCAGGACCTGCGCTCAGCTTCGTCAATCCAGTTCTCCAGCAAGCTCGCCGTCGCAAGATCACCCGTTGCGTCACAAACCTCATGAGCCTCCCGCATAAATTTCGCCAATGCACTGTTATCTTTGCAGAGGACCCGCAGCATAGAGACGGCTTCGTTCTCGCTGGCATCAGCGTCGGTCAAGCGTTGATACCGAGCAATATCGTCAATTGAACGAAGTGTGGTCTCTCCGATCTTCCTTGCTCGTTCCGCGATTGCGTCGGTTGCTTCGAATAATTCTTCCGCCTGCTCGTCGAGGAGAAGATGATAGTCGCGAAAATGAGCGCCGCTCATGTGCCAGTGGAAGTTCTTGGTCTTTAAGTAGAGGGTGAAGAAATCTGCCAGCAGCAAGCGTAGCAGCTCTCCGACTTGTTGCCGGCCCTCAAGTGGGGTCGGAAGGGGATTCAAAACAGAACTTGCCGATGCCGAACCAGTTACATTGTCTACCTTCATTTTCAGCCTCCGAATATACGCGAGTTGCTTGCAGGAGAGATCGTCCTCGCGGAGATCTCTCCCACGCGACTAAGAGGTGTACGCCAGAGTCTCCTTCTTCTCCATGACGGCTGCGGCAGCCTTGCGAATCACGTCAATGACGACATCCGGTTTCGAGAGCATCGGCACGTGACTGCTTTCTACCTCAATCACAGTCGCTCCCATGCGTTTGGATACCCACCGCTGAAGGTCGGGATGCACCGTATGGTCCTGCAGGCAGAGGACGTACCAGCTGGGCTTCGACTTCCAGGGAGTGCTCTGGACGCACTGCTGCGTGAAAAGGTCGGCGTGAGGTGGAAAGTGTGTCGCCCAAACCAGCTTCTGCTCTGTCTCCGAAAGATCGCCACAGAAAAACTCAGTCCCATTCGGAAGCATCCAGGCGTAACCGTCAGCGACCTCGACGCGCGAAAAGATGTCTGAGGGGTACTTGTTGAGTTGGTCCTGAACAGTTTCGCCGACATCGGGCGCAACCGCTCCAATATAGACGAGTCCAGCCACACGTTCATCAACTCCTGCGGCCGTAATGGTGGCACCGCCATAGGAGTGACCGACGAGGAGAACGGGGCTACCGACACGGTTGAGCGTGCGCTTGATCATCGCCACATCTTCTTTGAATGACTCCAGACTGTATTGAACTGCAATGACCTCATGGCCGTCCGCTTGCAATGTGGGGATGACCTTGCTGAAGCACGAGCCATCGGCCCAGATGCCGTGGCAAAAGACGATGGTGGGCTTGCTCTTACTTGTCATAGAAATACTCCTCTCCAATTTGTGAAGTTGAATGTGAATGCTTTCGAGTGATACTGCGCTATTGCACCTGATGTGTGTGCAGGATCGATGTCGGCACGGCGAGCACGGATTGCGATGTACGTAAGTTGGAGTAATTCCGTGTGCGATCTCGCTAATTCGTCCTCAAACTGTTTCGGTGCCACGAATATTTCGCTTCGGCCAGACCGGGAAAACGAGGCCGATGGTCGCGAATATCGTCAAGGAAGAAATCTGCGTCCTGACCTTGCGGTTGTCGCGCATCCCATGCGTGATGTCGTTCTGGAATGAATATCCGCTTTCCAGCGCACTTTCGCTATGCCGATAAGGAGGCGTTTAGACATCATGCTCTGGAGGCTGGGAAAAACAACCCGTTCGGGGGAGGAGTGGAGACGAAACTAGCTATAGCTTGATGATGCCGCGGCGCACGCCGATGGCGACCGCTTCCGTGCGATCATTCGCGCCGAGTTTCTCCATGATGTGCTTGACGTGGCCCTTCACGGTCTCCTCGCTGATGAAGAGCATGGAGGCGATGTCGCTGTTGCGATTGCCTCCTGCGATCCTCTCAAGAACCTCGATTTCTCGGCGGCTGAGGAACTCCTGTCCCATGTGTTCAGCAAGTTGAGCCGCGACTTCCGGCGGAATGTGGCGCCGGCCCTCATGTACCTTTCTGATGGTTTCCAACAGTTCACGTCGAGGCATGCTCTTGAGCATGTAGCTCTGTGCGCCTGCCTCCAACGCTAGGCGGATATCTGCATCCCCGTCGAAAGTGGTTAGCACGATAATGCGAGCATCGCCATACTCATTGCGGATAGCGCGCACGGCTTCGATGCCGCTGATGTCCGGGAGACGCAGGTCCATCAAGGTGATATCTGGCTGATGTTCACGAAAACGGAGAATGGCATCCTGCCCGTTGACCGCCTCTGCAACGAGAAGCATATCCGCTTCATTGCGAATGACTGCCGCGATCCCCTCGCGCATAAGCGGGTGATCGTCGACGCACAGAACACGGATTGGAACAGACGGTTTTCTCATGGCGGCGGCTGCCTCTTATCGCGTACTTGAGGATAATCCTTGTCGTGACGCCAAGGCCACCATGAATGACGCGCACTCGAGTCAGCGAATGCAATCGCTGAGGGAACGCATAGTTCTACATCTGTCCCACTCGATGGACGGCTCTGGATCTTTAGCACAGAGCCAATCGCCTGAGCACGCTCGCGCATGCCTGCCAGTCCCCAGTGGCCGTTCTGTCCCGTTTTCAGAATCTGCGGGTCAATTCCGCAGCCGTCGTCGCGCACCAGAAGGCGAAAAGCGCGAGCTGCATATTCAATAGTGACATCGATGTTGCGTGACTGCGCATGCGTGAATGCGTTCAGTACCGCTTCTCGGCCAATGAAGTACACCTCGTTGCCGACAGCGGGCATGAGCGGACGTGGCTCGCCTTCAACATGAACCGTATAGGTGAGCGAGTTCGTCAGGCCGGTCGCTTGGGGTAGACGGGCGAAGGCTGCTTGAACGTCCATATCGCTATCAAGAGAACGAAGGCCGCGCAACGCTTGGCGTCCTTCTTCGGTAACCTGTCTCATAAGTTGCAGAATTCGACCCATTATCAGCCGCGCAGGTGAATCGTTGGGCAGATGGTCTTGGGCAATGTCCAGTTGAAGCGACGCACTAAGGACGCCTTGCAAAAGGGTGTCGTGAAGGTCCTGCGCGATGCGGGTTCGTTCTGCCAGACGGTCCTGGAAACGACGGTTTAGGTGTTCACCGTAACGGAGCATCCGAATGCGGTAGAGCGAAACGAGCACTATCGCAAGAGACCCAACGCATAACAGGCGGAAATACCACGTTTGCCAGAATGCGGGGCGGATGATCACAGCAATAGCGGTCTCCGGACCATTCCACTCCCCGAGTGCGTCGGAAGCCATGATCCGGAAAGTGTAGCGGCCAGGAGACAAGTGCGTGTAAACAACCTGACGCAAAGAATCGCCTTCGCTCCATGTTTGATCGTAGTCATCCAGACGATAGCGAAATTGAATGCGCGCGGGCATGAATAAGGCCGTTGAGGAATATCGGAAAGTAATATTCCGGCTACCCGAGTGCACATCTAGCGGCCGACCCGGCGCGTACGGTTGTCCTCCCGAAACAGAGTCGATTCGTACGCTGGCGGGCCAGCGATATCCACCTGCGGCTTGCACATCCGTGAAGGCAAGCGAGTGTGGCCGCGAGAGCCATATCCGTCCCGAAGAATCAGACACGAGACAGCGATCTCGCCGTACTCCTTCGGCTTCAAGCAGGCCATCTTCCGCCCCGTAGCTGAGAACGTCTTTTGCACTGAGCGTGCCGGAGAGCAGTGGACCGCGGTTCACGCGAAGGACATGGTGCGCGGTTTCTACCCAAAGGAATCCATAAGCATCCTGCCCTATGCCCAGCACCTCTTCGGTGAGGTCCTCCGGCAAATCATGATCAATTTCAATGCGTCCATGATCCAAACGGGCCAGCCCATGTGATGTGCCAATCCACAGAATCTTGCCAAAATCTTCAAAGACCGTCCTGACATTGGGTGACGGCTCTACAGCACTCGTGCCATACGTTCTCCAGTGGCCAGCCGCAAAAGAAATGAGCCCGCTAGGCGAAGCGAACCACATCGTTCCATCGGAAGCCTCCATGGAGGAGAAGACTGCATTGGACTGGAGACCGTTGCTGACCGAGTAGTTTTGAAATTGGCCATGACGGAGTATGCTCAAACCGCCGCTCACAGTGCCGGCCCATACTGTTCCGTCCCGTGCACGGACCACCGTATATACACTGTTCTGTGCCAATCCGTCTTTGCGAGTGTAGGTCCTGGCCACCCACTTATCGCCATGCCGAGTCAGCTTGGTCAGACCGCCTTGCTGGCGACCGAGCCATAGCTCACCATCGCCCCCACTGATCGAATAGATCACGTCATTGTTCAGCCCCGGCACGGAAACCCGCTGAATGGCCCCGTTCTCCAGAAAGAAGAGACCGCCTGAGACGGGAGCAAACCACGTGCGTCCCTCATCGTCGACGTAGATGGGACCTCCGTTTTCATTAAGCCGCACTTCCTGCAGAGAGTACGAAGCGAACATTCCGTCACGCAGTCGTTGTAGACTGGGGCCGCAGGCGAACCAGATTTCACCCTCGTCATCTTCATAGATAGCCGAGACCTCTGTCCCGGCGGTGCTGCTGAGAAAGCCGGTGATCTTCCTGCTCAAAAGATCGATTCGGAAAAGGCCGCGGTCCGTACCAACCCATAGGTTGTGGTGGTGATCCTTGGTGAGCGCGAATACCTGTGCCCTACGCAGTTGCTCGGGAAGATCAAGAGGGACCATGGTGCCATGTTCCCAGAGGTACAACCCGGCTTCTGAGCCGATCCACACTCCTCCAGCGTCTGAAGCGGCGAGCGCATTTACGCTTTGCAGCCGGACCTCAGAGAAGATCTGGTTGCATTTGCCGTCCTGCACTTGGTACAGGCCCGCGTCTCGCGTTCCAAGCCACAATGTTCCGTCCGTCGAATCGAGAACGGAGATCACGATGCCGTTCATGTCGGCGCAGACAGATATCCGATCGAATTCGCCGTTCTGAAATCGAAGCGTTCCATTTCTTGGCCCCCAGAGCAATAACTCTCCGTGAGTGTCCTGCGACATGGCTGTGAAAGCCGTATCTAAAAGACCGAATTTCGCAACGGGATCGTCGAACGCCCCATTCTTATACCGGAGCAGACGGGGGCCGTCGAGCCGCACCCAGAGTTCCCCTTGGGCGTCTTCCACTAGACCACGCACGGCGCCTACGTGACTACCATCTGGCAAGGGCTCCGGCACGGCACTGAAGTCGGAACCGTCGAAGCGGACGAGCCCATGTTCGGTGCCCACCCACAGGTAGCCATCGCGAGACTTTGCGATGGCGAAGATTGTTCCACCCATGAACCCTTTTTCTGCTGCCCACGAGTCGTGCATATATTGCGGGAGCCCACGTCGGCTATCGACAGCCCTGGCCGACAGTGCAGCGAGGAGCAGTAGCGGGAATACTACGTAAGTACCGAATGCCCGCGGCCGGATATGATCACGGAAGATATTCAAACCTTTCCACCACAACCTCGACAGGGTGATGCAATCCGCTTTTTGAGTGGTGAAAGTCATAGAAGTTCATGTGAACCGTTTCAGCAGCAGGTATTGGGATACCCGCCTTAAACGCGTGCTCCATGATTTTATGAGCAGGGGAGGCTGCTGAATTTCCGGAAAAGGTCCGAAACGTGGCATTTCCCGGTTCCCAGCGCAGTTCGTACGTCACCGGCCCCGACGGGGCATTGTAATGAACGGTGTTTTCTGGAACATAGTATGGCTGCACGACATAGTCAGCATTCCGGTTCGTTTGCTTGCCCCAACGACTCAACTCGATGTTCATTTCCGCCGCGTCTTCTGGGTTTTGCCGGTCATCCCGGGTGAACATAGCCAGCACTGCGGAGATCGGTAGATGCGCAGTGTCCTCAATAACAAAGCGATACGTTCCGTATCCGAGGCTTCGAGTCAGGCGTATACCCGCGCAATGCCATTGCCCTTGTCCTTCGCTCATCGAAAGATGAAGATATCCGTGGTCATCCACCCAGGCGTTTGAAGGCTCGTAATCGCTCAGTTCGCCCCCGCGATAGTCGGCAGAAGAACTCACGGCCCAGTCATATCCACTGAAATGGAGAATCTTGGGCGCAATAGACGGCCCGGCGTTTCCCTTCGTGAGCGCTGCAGCCAGAACTCCGCCGCCCGGCCCGGGAAGTTCCTTGGCGCGTACCGGAGGCTGATATCCCGGGGAAACCAGCAGCACAGCGTAGTCCGTTCCAAGATGTGTCGCAGTTTTCCAATTCCCATCAGACCCAATCTCAGTAAACGGGCGACTCCGAAATGGCTGGACCCACCAATCGGTGTTGCGAGCATATGCAACAATCTTTGCTCCTGGAGGGCCATTAAGGACTTTCCCACTCAGGTCATCGAGCAGTTCGGGGCCGCCAGATTGGCTGGGGGGAACTTGGACAAACACAATCGAAGGATGCTGAAGATCCCGAGATGATCGGCAAGAATCCAAGAGAAGCAGAGGGGTGCATAAGAGAGCTATCCATTTTGCTTGCGTGGCCCGAATACGAGAATGCGAACTGGAAAGACCGGCGTATCGAACGCCTCTGTTTGTTTGAGTAGGACGTTTGCCGCATTCCATATTGAGGCATCTCCGATACTTCGCTTTGCGCTGCTACCTGGTCTCAGAGCGTACTTTTTACAGAATTGCATTCGCTGTTGCCGCCTGGGAAGACTCGAAAGAGGTATTTCGGCTGGATTGAGACACATCGAGAGCGGCACGCCCGGTGTCAACTTTGCATTGCGCTCGGCACACTAGGTCGAAAGTCGCTGTCCGGTCACCCGATTGTCGATCTATTGCACACCGCCGAAGATAGAACATGACGAAATTCTCAAACTCGGCCTCCCGCATGCTGATGCCGGATTAACTAAGCCCGTTCCCGTTGACCGGTTCGCAGAGCACAAATCCGACTCACTTTCTGGTAGCGCTCGCCTTCTTCGGCCCAAGGTTTCCTCTGTGCCTCGGCGATTCTCTTCCGGGCGCCGCACTGTGCTTTCGGCGTTTGTGGCCTGGGAGCATTGCAGTGCTGTCCTTGGAGGCCGCGGTAAAAGGTGACAGGAGCGCGCGAACCTTCTTGAGACGTTCGATTTCGTCCTCGATGGCAGCGGTAACCCGGTCAGTCGTGATGGAGCAAGGATAGTCCGGGTGTGATTCCGTTCGCTTCCCTTCGGAGAAAGAAGCATTATCAGAAGTCGAGTGCGCGGAAACACAAAAGCATCCGCCGTGGTTGATCTTTTCTGGACGTAGTCAGTGAGAAGCGCGCTTCGAATGCCATCTGACCGCTGAGAAAGTAAAGTTATCGGTTGTCAGAAGGTTGAACCAGCCCGCGTCCTTGGCATCGCGTGCTAATGGCGCCAAAGCTCAAGTTGCCAGGGCCAGTATCGTTCCGGCAAACTTAACCGCGTTCTGTCCGACGCGAGCTGAATGACAAAGTATTCCAAAATCTCTGCGATATCGGTTTCGCGAAACACGACTTTTCGATAATGCTGGTCCTGGGCATCGACAAGCGCCGTGATTCCTGACTGCGAAACGGTCATGCTGATGTACTCGGCCAGCTGCCGGCTAATTTGGAACCGCAGCTTATAGGCAATCAGGATTGCTCGAATTGCCGCCAGAGGCGGAAATGGGTTCTTGACATAGTTGATACCGATACAGCGTTCAGTCACAGATCGAAAAAATCCGCTTGAGTAGATCTGTCCGATCTTATCGGGGCCACTTAGAGTGACGGCGACCGCTTCGATATCCAAGAATGTGGTCTTCGGTAAGTTCTCGACGCTTGGCGACAGCGATGCATCAGTCGTAAAGGCCCAGGTTTTCGACAGCGGCCACACGTCAAACGACCAACGGGCAACGTTGATGTGCAATCCTCCGAACCTGTTTAGCCGGTAGTCCCCGCCCGATAACTCCCTGATAACGTCGTCGGTGCCGGCATTGCCCAGAACCACATCGATATCCCGCGGATACCTACGAGAACCAAGAATGCAAAAATCGCGAACAACTCCGCCGAAGAGGATAGGCGCCCAGCCTCGGCGCTCCCAGTCTTTGAGAACCGTGATCGCGGTCCCGATGCGCACGGACCTGTTGAGCAGCCAATTCAACCTTCGTCGAAGGCGCGTTTCGACTGGCTCACTAGATTCCATTCGTGAGCTCACGATGCAAGTTGACCGCGTAGGAATCGGTCATTCCACAAACCTGGTCGGTGATCAGCTGCATTCGCAGGTATTCGTCCGGTATCAGAGGCGAGCCGCTCTTGATTCCTTCCTCGCAGATCTCTTGATAATTCTTTGAGATCAGGGCATAGATTCTTTCCGCAAAGGGAGGCATGTCAATCCGCTTTAAGACAAACTGGGCCGCTTCCCAATAGATGTCAAGAAGATCCCAGATGACCCTTCTACCCATGATTTCAAGCTTGATGATCTGCGGCGCCGTATAGACGTGATCTCCCGCGATATCTTTGCAGGCCTTGACCAGTGGGGCTATCTCGGAACTCTTCAACAGGCTTTTCGAATGGGCGCCGTTCATGATCGGCTCATAGTGCGCTTTGAAGGCTCCGATCGAAGCATTCGCCATGTGAATGATTCCGTAAGTCCGGAACGCAATCGCGAGCGCCTCATCTTTTGCCTTGCCTGTCAGATTGCGCGCGGGCTCGATCTTATCTTCTGCGGATTTGAGAACCTGATTGAGAACCGGGCCGGGTGCGCGCCTTTGGAGTTCAGCCTTCAGAAAGGCCCAATCCAGACATCCTTTCTTTATGCCGTCCTCCAAATCGACAGTGGCATAGGCGATGTCATCGGCTGCTTCCACCAAAAACGCGATCGGATGACGTGCTTCTCCAGTTTCCACCTCTTTTTGGATGCGGCTGATCAGGTCGTTTTCACTGGCGAAGTATCCGTGCTTCTTCGCTTCAGCTCGATTCGGATCGGTGCGATGCGACGGAACAACATACTTCAGGCTGGCGGAGAGTGTCCCGCAAGTCATGTTGAGTCCGAAGCGATCCGCGAGCATTTGCAGACTGGATAAGAGCCTCTGGGTTTGGGCATTCCCCTCGAACTTCAGGAAATCCTTTGCAAATTGGGATTCCAGCTTTAGGTCGAGTGTCTCTCCCGGAAATTCCTCGAAAAGGCTCAGCCGCTTCTCAAACCACGATGCGATCGCCTTTTCTCCGGCGTGGCCGAAAGGAGGATTACCGATATCGTGTATCAACCCGCAAGTTGCTGCGATGGTAGGAATCGTTCCATAGGGAATCTTATTCTCTTGCTTGTCCTTCAACAGAAATGATTCAACCGCCGATCCGAGTCCCCTTGCGATGCTTGACACTTCGTTTGAGTGCGTAAGACGGGTACGGATGCTGTCGTGCGGCTCAAGCGGAAAGACCTGGGCTTTGTCTTGGAGCCTCCGGACTGGAGTTGAAAATACCGCGCGACCGAAATCCTGATCAAATGCCGTTCGCAGGTCACCGGGTACTCGTACCGAGGCATTCCCATCAAATAAATCGCGAACCCGGGTAGTGCTGAGCAGTTTGGTCCAGTCGAACATGCCGCCTCCTGAATTAGCCGGAATTTGCTGAACGAGCAATCCACTTCTCGGTGCGCGTTTCGGATCAGGCCCTTAAACGCGGCCGGAGTTGCAGATCACTCGCGGCCCATCCGAGCCTATTCATCTGCACAACCATTTCGTTGTAAACTGCCGCCTTCTTCTCGGGGTCGGACACTGTGATGATGAGTACGGCACGCTCCGGCGTTAATGAAGCATGTCCCGCACGGTGCGTGACCGAGAGATCAAGACGCCACGTCTCGCCGCGCACTCCCCTTACCATTTCTCGCCGATAGACTTTGACGGGCGACCACTTGAACCCGTGTTCGACGAGATCCTGTTCATAGGCGCTCCCAGCGAGCTTGGGATCTTCCGGAACCTGCTTTTTCTGATGACGGTTACCGTCTTTACCCGGATCGTATGTTCCGAGGGACACTTCGATATTGCTCCGGCAGTATTCCGATCCAAAAGAGGCATCGAGGTCAGGCTCATGCACGAGCGTCATCAGGATATTGGCCTTGACCGTATCTTCGTCGAGGTACAGGCATCGTGGCATCGGGAAGCTGGCCTTCTCGTAGGCGACAGTTGGCCGGATTTCGAGTTCGAAGATGAGCGTGCATTGCCAGGGATCACACCCGAGTACGACATCGAGATCTGCGGGGATTCCAAATCCCTGGTAGCGCAGGAGCGTTGGGTCAATCTTGCCGGATCGCAGGGCTGCGGAATGCACGAGCAGCGCGCGGCTGAGAAGCCGGGAGCCTCCCCCTTGGATCCGGTAACCGACATTGGCGACCAGAGTGGAGACGAGCGGGGCTGCGAAGCTGGTGCCGATGTCTTCTGCGACATTGCCCTTGCCATCGAGTGAGAGAACGCCGATCTGAGAGCTGGTACCCGCCGCATTGCAGTTACCCCCTACGTGGGAAAGCTCAGGTTTTGGCAAATACAGAGGGCCAGGGCCCCGCCGGGAGAAGGGGGAGGGCTGTCCTGTCTTGACGCGCGAGGAGGAGTGGTCGCGATGGGCGACGGAACCGACGATGATGGCACGGACGGAATCCGCGGGCGCGCACACGCGGTCGTCCTCACCGAGGTCGTCGGGAGGCCAGCCGCGGAAGGGCGGCTGCCGATAATTGCCGGCAGCGACGACGAACGTGACGCCGTGTTCATCCTGCAGCCGGTCGAGCGCAACTCCTAAGTCGGAGAAGGCTCGGTCCGCGACGCAGCGTTCGGTGCCGAGCGACAAGTTCCAGACCTTGACTTCGGGATGCGCCTCGACGGCCTGCTCAAGGGCCGAGAGGAGCTTGTCTTCAGTGGTGCCGTTCTTACCGAGCGCCACGACATCGACAATTCTTGCCGAACAAAGCGGGAAGCCCTTGTCTCCGTGATTGAGCGTCCTGGCATGGACGATGAGCCCGGAGACGAAGCTGCCGTGGGTCGTGTCCTGCTCCGACTTGGCGATGTGAACGTCGCGTGCCTCGCGCCACGGAGCAAGATATGCATCGCCTTCTGACGTACCCGAGTCAATGACGCCTACGACCGGGTAGTCAGTGCCGGCTTTAGGCTTTGGAAAATCGTCGGGCACAAGGCTGCGAATCGTGACGGCGTTGGACCGGACGGGGGAGTAAAGGGGGAAGGGGCCTAAGCTCTGCGTGCCCACGAACTGGCCCAAGGCTTCAATGAGATCGGGATTCTGTACATCGATACGGTAGATTTTGAGTCCCCGGCCGTAGCGCAGCTGCCGTGGCTCCTTGATCCCGAACCGCTTGACGAGTTGCATGAAGGTTTGATCGACGGCGGAATCGAAGTGCCCATCACGATGGAGGAACAGCTTCACTTTTGCGAACCTTTTGTCTGGACGCTCGATGACTGGCATGAAGGCCTCAAGTGATCGGAGAGTCGAAAGATTGGCGATGGTCGATTTAGCGGTGTTGGTTTCAATTCTGCGGGCCAGCTGTTCCAGCCCGTCGCGTGTCACCCTTAGCAGCAGATCGCCGAGGCCCTCGGCCCCAATGATCGGACATGTCCTCTCCGTGAAGAGTGCCGTGGGACGATGACTCTTTGCGATGGCGTCCTCGCGCACCTTCGCTCGCGCGACTGCCGGCAGATCAGGAAATTGCCGAAACGAATCAGAGAAGTGATTCCGGATGTCGATGACCTGCGAGGACAGCTTCTGCCGGAATTCTCTGGTGACGTTCCCGAAGACTTTCTTCGGCCCTCCGCCTGTCTCGGGACGATAAAAGTCCGTCTCCATCGCGGGAACGACTTTCAGCGGAAGCTTCCTGGTTTCGGCCATATCATGCCTCACTGCGTTTCTTCAGGATGTGAGTGATGTTACCCGGTGACATCGCTAACATGTTTGCGAGTACCCGATGGGTAAAAACGCCGGGGCACTGCTCTTTTGCCTTTGAGATAAGTTCGGGCGTCGTCAGCCCGTCGCCATTCACAGTGCGTATCAGTATCCGACGCAAAACATCGCCTTCTGGCACGTGATCGATCTGGTTAATAACGGAAGCTCGTCGGGCTCCTTCGCAGATTTGCCGTAGGTCAGATCCTGAAAGTCCTGCGGAAGCAAGTGCGAACCGTTCGAGCGACCGCGCCTCGACGGGAGCTGCGAGGAAGCGGCTGAACAGCTCGCGCCTTGCTTCAAGACCCGGCAACTCAATATGAATACGGTAGGTGAACCTCCGCCAGATGGCTGGATCAAGTAGATGCTCATGGTTGGTTGCCGCCAGCAACACGGTTTCCCCATAAATAGCGTCGATGTTTTGCAAAAGGCTCACGACGACGCGCTTCAGCTCTCCGAGTTCCTGGCGGTCATCGCGGAGTTTCGCAAGAGCGTCGAACTCATCCAGGAATAAGACGCACGGGCGGGCGGACGCGTGCTCGAACAGCATGCGCAGGTTCTTCGCGGTACTTCCGAGAAACGACGAAACGAGGCTGTCAATGCGTGCTGTCAGCAGCGGCAGATGCAACTGTGCGGCAATGAATCTCGCAAGTTCGGTCTTCCCGCAGCCCGGAGGTCCGTACATGAGGAGGGAAGGAGCCACACCGACGCCTTCTTCCACCAGGCGGTCGGATGCTTCAACATATCGGACAAATTCGTCCACCTGTGCCATCACAGGTGGGTCGAGATAAACCTCGACCTCGTCCGGGAGGACAAGACTTTCGTCGGCGAGTGACAGGCGTGATTCGGAATCCACCGGGAGTCTTTCGAGCACCGCCACACCTCCAGCGGCAGTGACAGCAGAAGCCTTGGAAGTCGCAGTCAGGGCGCGCAGGATGCGCTCCGAGGCCTTCGCTTCGCCCGCAGACTGAAGTTTTTCAGCGAGGAGACGCGCGTATGCGGTCCCCTTCTTACGGTCGCCGCTCGCGGCGGCCTCCACTAGATTGAGTAGTTCAGATAAATACTGCATACAGTTAAACAAGTTCCCCTTAAATGCACTATATCACCGTTTTTGATTAAACAAAAACGTGCTATTGTTAAACATCGACCCAGGGAGGGTCGTTCTTATGGAAACTGCTCATAACGGCCTCGACGGGGCTGAAGTCATCGTCGAAATCATTGAAATTGTGGAACTTGAGGACCACGCGAAGCACCACGGCACGCACGCGCCTCACGCTAGGCACTATGCCTTCCGCGTAGATAAGACGCGGGTAGTCGTGGAAACCCCCACCATTACCGGCGCGGAGATTCTTGCGAAAGTTGGCAAGACACCTGTTGAGTTCAAACTTTATCAGCACAAGCGTGGGCACCAGCCGATCCTGATCGGCTCGGACCACGTCGTGCATCTGCGGGAGCCGGGAGTGGAACGGTTCACGACGATGCCGAAGGACACGACAGAGGGCCGCGGAGGCCCCTGTCTAAGTCAAGCCTTCCGATTGCCGGCGACCGACGAAGAATACCTGAACGGGCTTGGACTGCCGTGGGAAACCTTGCGCGACGGCAGCACCCAGTGGCTGATCATCCATAACTGGCAGGTTCCAAGCGGCTACACCGCAGAAACGGTGAACATCGCTTTGCTCATACCCGGCAATTACGCCGACAGCCAGATTGACATGGTGTACTTCAAGCCGGCATTGGCCCGTAAAGATGGCAAGGCAGTCAATGCGCTCGCATCGCAACAGATTGCGGGGGAAATATGGCAACGCTGGTCGCGCCATCGCTCTGCGGCGCATCCCTGGCAGACGGGCGTCGATGACGTTGCCAGCCATCTCGCACTCGTAGACGAATGGCTCCGGCGCGAGTATCTTCCGAAGGCCGCATGAAATTCACACTGCGCATGACCGGATCACAGCACGCAGCCCTGCTGGCACATTTGTTTCCGGGGGACGGCAACGAGGCAGTTGCCTTGCTCCAGTGCGGCAGGCGTGTCGGCGCGGCGCGGCACATCTTCACCGTTCGACAGGTTGTGGCGGTGCCCCACGAGGCCTGCGAGCGGAGTCCTGACCGGATTAAGTGGCCGACCGATCTTGTCGATCAGCTTCTCTCGGAGTCTTATGGCAAAAGTCAGGCAATCGTAAAGGTTCACAGCCACCGCGCAGGCTATCGACGCTTCTCACCGCTTGACGATGCGTCGGACCAGCGCCTCTTCGCCTCCGTCGCGGGATTTTTGGGTGATAATCAGCCGCATGCCAGCCTGATCATGTTTCCAGACGGAGAACTGATGGGGCGTGTCCTGGGAGAGGACGGTGCAGTACTGGCAGATATCGCCTCGGTTCTGGTGGCTGGGGACGACTTGCGTCTTTGGGATCATTCACGCTACGCCACAACCGATGGCTTCATGCTGCGCCATGCGCAAGCGTTCGGCAGTGGCACTACAAGCCTGCTGAGATCCCTGTCGGTCGCGGTTATCGGATGTTCGGGAACGGGAAGCATCGTCATCGAACAACTGGCAAGGCTCGGTATCGGACGCCTGCTCCTCATTGATCCCGATGCTGTCGAAGAAAAGAACCTCAACCGGATTCTGAACTCCGGCAAAGAGGATGCCTATCTCCGCCGCCCGAAAGTGCATGTGATCGCTTCGGCAATAGCACGGATGGGATTGGGCCAGGAAGTGGTGCCGATGGTCAACAATCTCATCAACCCTGACGCCGTGCGGGCCGTCGCCGAATGCGATGTTGTCTTTGGCTGCATGGACGGGGTTGAGGGACGGCATCTGCTCAACCGGCTGGCAACCTTCTACAATCTGCCTTATTTCGATGTGGGGGTCCGGCTCGATGCTGACGGGAGCGGCGGAATCGAACGGATCGCAGGCGCAATTCACTATCTGCAGCCGGGGCGCTCCAGCCTGCTAAGCCGTGGGGTCTATTCCATGGGCCGCGTCGATGCCGAGGAATTGCGCCGCATTGATCCTGATCTGTATCGGCGTCAGGTCAAGGAAGGGTACCTTCGCGGCGTCGAGGAGGATCGGCCCGCAGTCATCAGCGTCAACATGTTCTTCGCCTCGCTGATGGTCAATGAGTTCCTGGCACGCTTGCATCCACACCGTAACCAGGCGAACGTAGGCTACGCGTACGTGGGTGCGAATCTCTCCGAGATGCAGTTTTATCCGGAGCAAGAGGGTGCGCCCTGCGCGCTCCTTCTGCGCCACGTCGGGCGCGGGGATGTGGAGCCGCTGCTTGAAAGGACGGTGCTGTCATGAAGTGGCCGCTTCGTTTACTATGGGGCACCGTGAAGAAGCCCTTGTCCTGGTGGAGATTCCGAACCCGGATTAAGAGTGTCGCCGTCGAGGAACTCCCGGATCGGCTTCGTAAGCAGCGACTCTACGTGCTCGGGGCGAGGGAGCCTTGGGCTGCCGCGTTGCTTTGCCCCTGTGGCTGCGGCGAGGTAATTCACCTCAGCCTTATGCTCCACGACTCGCCCCGCTGGAACCTCCAGCTGGAGCAAGAAGGCTTTGCAACGCTGACCCCGTCCGTTTGGCGCTCCAAAGGATGCCGTTCCCACTTTTTCCTGCGGCAAGGAGCAGTCTTTTGGTGCGGTCGGAAGTCTCCGACGGATTCATTCACCTCTGCCAGGAGACCAAGATCCTCGTAGCAAGCTTCACGGAGGAAGACCATTAGGTCAAGGTGGCCCTCGCAGAAATGGCTTGCGAAATCACAAGTTCATCCACGCCCATATATTTCTCATGCATTCCTACTGCGGACCAAATCGCCGCTCCAAATCTCTCAGTAGTCCAAGCGCGACCTCGACTTCGATCTGAGATCCGTGTTCCTTACGGAATTCGTCGATGAATCGATCCAGTTCGGCTACATAGGCCTCGCGATCAGGTCCGTCATATTTGTCCCTGAGCTCGATAACGTGTTTTAGCGCGCCTTCAGTTGAGATAGTTTTCGTCACGTTCACTCCAGACCAAAGCTCTTCATGTCTTCCTTCAGCTTCTGCTCCTCGCGGGGCGCATTCTTATTCTTCCAATATTCTTGTTTGAACGCTCTCATCGCCTTCAGCAATTCGCCGATCTGGTCAACCCAAGGGCCCTCAATAAACGCCTTCACTCTCCCCATATATTCGCTGAAATACGGCATATCCTCGCCGTACGTCACCGACTTCCTCATATCGAATTCAAATACGCTCTTTCCTTCAACCAGCAAAGTAAGCATCATATCGGTCGTTTCCGTTTTGTCGAACCCCCGTCCACTAGTTTCTGATTTCCCCGGTAGACACCGGAGGCCGAAGTGCGAGCCCGCATAGTCAAATTCGCTTAGGCCGCTGGAGCGCCGCAGACTGTTCTTAACCTCCGTAAGAATCGAGTCGGGCTCTTTCTTGAGGTAATCGTCCATGTATTGAAACTGGCTGGAATACAGACTCCACACCGTCTCGCGCAGCTTCAGATCGATGGCTCTCTTTCGGCGCTGTTCAATTTCTGCGCGAATCTCTGCTTCGTCCATGCAAAGTCCTCAGCTCTCGTAGAATCCCCTACCCTGCCATTTCAACTCCCAAGCCGTTCCCATCCCTTTCACATTTCTCTTAAAACGCTGGGGGTTCTTTGGATCGCGCGAAGCCATGGGGATTTCTTCGATCATCAGGCTTCCTTTGCACTGTCCCTGAAGGGCGTACATAATCAGCTCTTCAAGCACCAACGCAATTTCGTTGAACACCTTCTCTGCGTATTCGACCACCGGCCAGTTATCGATCTTCAATTCCCTCATCACGAAGCCGTCACCATCTTGGGTGTATTCGATATTCGGCAGATGCCATGCGCTGTAACGCAGTTGCCGGAATTGCTCGTCGATGGCCATCACTTTCGGCCGCCACCGGAGCAGGTAATCCGCAAGTTCGGGACGTTCTTTTTGCGTCTTCTCAAGTCCCTTCAGAAACCGGGCCTCCTTATCCGCGTAGAATGCAATTTCGATACCGAGAAACTTCATCACGCCAGGAATGTGGTCAAAGACGTGGGACGCCATCTCGAGCAGTTGCGCCACTTGGCTCCGCAGCGGGTTGTCGATCCTCTCCGTGAGGAGAAGCTGGTTTCCTTTTTTCCGGACGATGCTTTTCTTCTGGAGCGCCTTCTTGTGATTGCCGACGAGGTCCCTGATTGCGAGCATCGCTTTTCGCATCTCAAGCGCCGGATAGATACAACCGCTCCAATGCTCGTCGAACGGTCTCTTGGTGTCCGGTCCCATAATCCCTTGCTGCATGTCGAGAGGAGCAAGAAAGAGGCGAGCCATGAAGGGTTCACCTGTTCCCTCGTCGAAAAGGGGTTTAACTTCAAACAGCGGCGGCACGACCAGCTCCGCTCTCATGTCGCTTTGCTTTTCGATCACTTCCACCCAATTCTCGAAGTCCCGGCGAGTGACCTTCAGGACCATCGAGTATTGGTAGCCCTCCGAAGAAAGGATCATCGGCCGTTGCCGGCTCACAAGAACCAGAATCGCCTCGAGAGGGATTTTCCCTTTCATACGGACGACGCCGCCGTCCTGCCATGGGATGAAGCTGACGGTCCCTAACTGTTCCTTGTTCTTTCTGAGCTTGATCTCGCGAAGCGTCTCAGTTGGTGGCTGGAGCGAAGGCACGAAAGGCACAAGACGAGCCTCAGTGTTGTACTGATAGGTCGCGCTCATCACGGCCACCTTAGCCGCGCCCTCCAACATCACGGAGTAAGGTGGAATGCTCGGACGCCTGGGATAGAACGCCAGGTGCGACATAAGGTGAACAAAAAATCTGTTCAGCGCGTACGAGCCATCCTCGCGCGCGCTCAGATGCACGAAGAATGGTGGGATTGGGAAGTCCTCGTCCGACGTGGTGGCGAAGTCGACGATCTGCTTACTCCCTACAATATTCGCCGTGTAGTTAATCACGCCCACGTCGAGAACGACGATAATGTCGGGCCTCAGATAGGTATCGTATTGCTCGTTCAGCTCGGCGCAGTGCGCGGCAAGCGTAGCAAAGTTGAGGTCGGTACTGAACCCGAAAACCACCCCAAACGTCCCGGTCGTGGTCAAGTTGGTTTCTGTCGCCTTCTGGTCCATTTGTGAGATCGGGCTTTTATACAGCTTCTTGACCTGCGAGATCTTCTCGAAGCCATTCTCGAGCTCCTTTTTGTTGAGCACGGATTTGACCTCGACGACCGACGCTATCCCATCCGCCGAAATGATCTGATTCTCTTCGGTGTAACGGTAAACCGGGCTCGACAGAGCGTCATAGATCAGGACGTCTTCATGACCGCTCATCTCACTGTATTTGTCGATGACAAATCCGGCGGTCGCACGGAACCGTTGCGGTATGTGGTGGTTCAGGAATTCCTTGACGATATTTTCGACTTCTTTTCCACCCTCGCCGGCGTGCGGATTGGTGGTCCGGATGTGCTCAAACTCCGCGCGAAGGAGCTTTGCCGCTTGCGCGATATATCCGGCAATCGTCTCTTTTCCCGTCATGACTTTGGCAATAACTATAGTCCAATTGGACCATGTTCTTGAATTGGCTGACGACTTCGCGGAATCATTCTTGGGGCTGATGCGAAGGCGTCAACTTCTGCGGTAGTAGACAACAAATCAGATCCCGCCTGGCTGTAAACCTGCTTCGGCCCCCAAGCACCACTGTGTCAAATGCGCAGCATACGGAATTACTACAGAGAAACGCCGTAGCATCCTTGAAATCTAATGTTCTTGTAGCCGCGCATCGAGACATCCCGGGCGTTCGCTTAAACCGGTCAATAGAGCAAAGCCCTTGGAAGGTCGTCGATCTCTCTCGTCTTCTATTAAAGCCCCAAAAAAACAACTTTCAAAACACCGCCTACCTGGTGAAGGAAGCGGTGCGCCCAATTACAGGAGCTATATTATGCCTGAAACTCAACTCTCACTAGCTTCGAATTCAGCCGAACTCGAGCGCCTTATTAAAACAGATAATAAATTCATCCATTCCGCTAAAGCGCCCGCGACTCTGCGGGCATATCAATCCGACTGGAGAAACTTCGAAGCCTGGTGCCACAAACATCGCTTGAATTCGCTTCCAGCCACGCCTCAAACTGTCGCACTCTATATCGCCGACAGCGCATCGACCTTCAAATCCGGAACCATCACGAGGCGTCTTACTTCGATCACAAAAGCGCATCAGGCCGCAGGCTTCGCCGACTCGCCGGCTTCAACGCATCACATGGTGGTCGGAGAAACATTGAAAGGAATTCGCCGCACCATCGGAACCGCGCAGAAAGGAAAGGATCCGCTTCTTACCGCCGACATTCGAAAGATCGTCCGCGCCTGTCCGAACAATTTGATTGGATTGCGGGACCGGGCCCTGACTCTGGTCGGCTTCTCCGGCGGCTTCAGAAGGTCCGAACTCGCTCGCATCCAGCGCCACGATCGAACCTTCAGCAAGAACGGCGTCATCATCGAAGTGCCGATGTCGAAAACAGATCAGGAAGGCGAAGGCCGCAAGGTTGGCACTGCCCTTCGGTGCGCATCCGGAAACCTGTCCGGTTCGCGCGCTACGCGCATGGCTCAACGCGGCCACTATTAAGGAAGGAGCCGTCTTCCGAGGAGTGAACCGTCATCGGCAAGTTGCGAAGCGCGCACTGTATCGTGACTCAATCGGAATCATTCTGAAGCGAACCGCCAAGCGAGCGCACATGAAGACGAAGCCGATCGCCGGCCATAGTCTTCGATCCGGCATGGTGACGCAAGCAGCTATGAACGGCGTCAACCAGTTCGTGGTCATGAAGCAGACCGGACATCGCGCAATCGCCACGCTGTGCCGTTATGTGAGGCTGGGCCGGATCTTCACTGAGAATGCGGCCTCGGGGCTCGGAATCTAGAAGCGTATCGATATATATAGGTGCTGATAATTTTGCCTTATCAGCTCTTAGCCTCACGCCAATCACTTTGAAATGCGATTCAATGCCTGGGAATTCTTGCAGCGATTCCCCGCTTCTGACATCCGAGAAGAAGACGTTCTCAGAGGGATCCAGGACTCAGAAGATGGCGCGCACCACTCCTCCATCCACTCTCAGTGCCGCTCCGTTCGTTGCCGACGAAGGCTCCCCGGCCACATAAGTTACCATCGCAGCCACCTCCTCGACGGTTGCGAAGCGCTTCAGCAGCGAGGAAGGCCGTGCATGTTCAAAGAATTCACGCTCCACCATTTCTTTCGATTTGTTCTGCTGCTTCGCTAATCCTTCGACAAAGCCGCCGACACCCTCGGACTCGGTAGGCCCGGGGAGAACGCTATTCACTGTCACTCCGGTGCCTGCGACGGTCTCGGCGATACCGCGAGCCACGGCGATCTGGGCCGTCTTGGTCATGCCGTAGTGCACCATCTCGGCGGGGATCTGGATTCCCGACTCGCTCGAGATGAAGATGATCCTTCCCCAGTTCTTCTCAAGCATTCCCTTCAGATAATGGCGTGACAGGCGCACTCCGCTCATCACGTTCACTTCGAAGAATCGCTGCCAGTCCTCATCCGGGATTTCCGCGAACGGTTTGGGCTCGAAGATCCCAACGTTGTTCACCAGAACGTCGACTCGGTCCAGTTGCTCGGTCACTTTGCGCGCCCCTGCACTCGAACTAAAATCGGCAACAATTCCTTCGACCTGCGCCCCTGTGACAGCTTTGCGGATCGCCGCCGCGGCGCCCTCAACTCGCTCGGGCGTCCGTCCGTTGATCCACACCCGCGCACCTTCGGCCGCAAGCGACTGCGCGATCGCTAGCCCAATTCCCGCTGTCGAGCCTGTCACGAGTGCTGTCTTTCCGCCAAGCTTCAAATCCATTCCGTCCCTCCGTTGAAGCGTTTCTTTGTCTAAGATGCGCGGCAAGCGCTGAGGACTCAGACGTAGCGCTTTGATCACCCTGTCTTCCCCTCCCCCAAACTTTCCTCGCTCCGGAGTCCAAATCCATGCAAAACACCAAACCTGCTCTGGTCGTGCCCTCGCGCGACCTCGAAGAGCTTATCGAAAAGACCAGAAACTTCATGCGCGGCGCGACCTCGCCAGCGACGATCCGCGCTTATAAGTCGGACTTTGCCGATTTCGTTCGCTTCTTCCGCGAACACAACCTCGCCTCACTCCCCGCCTCACCAACCACTGTTGCGCTCTATATTTCGGACCGCGCCAGCACTCTCGCCAACGCAACCATCACTCGCCGTCTCACCGCAATCACCAAAGCTCATCAGGCATTTGGCTCAAAGGATTCACCGGCGTCAAGCCATCACTTCATCGTCAGCGAAACTCTGAAAGGCGTCCGCCGCACCATCGGCACCGCACAGCATGGAAAGGACGCGCTACTTACATCAGACATTCGCAAAATGATCGACCACTGTCCTTGCGGGTTGCGTGGTGCGAGAGATCGCGCCCTGCTTCTTGTGGGCTTCGCCGGCGCATTTCGCAGATCGGAACTCGCGGCATTGGAAGTCGCGGATCTTAAGTTCACGACGGAAGGTCTCGTCATCGATCTTCGCCGTTCGAAGACAGATCAGGAAGCCAAAGGCCGCGAGGTTGGAATTCCGTTTGGCACCGATGAACTGACGTGCCCCGTTCGCATTCTCAAGGCCTGGTTAGGTCGCGGAAATATCGATTGTGGCCCGGTCTTCAGATCCCTAGGGAAAAGTGGCCGCCTCTCTCAGTTTCCACTAGCGCCGGATTCAGTCGCGTGGATAATCCGGCAAGCCGCACGTCGTGCCGGCATCAGAGGTGATGTCAGCGGCCACAGCTTCGTTCCGGCCATGTCACAACTGCGGCCCGTGCCGGGGTCCCGGAGCTCGTGATCATGCGCCGACTGGACACAGCAGCGTGACGACACTGCGGAAGTACATTCGGAAAGGAGAACTGTTCGTCGTCAACGGTGCGTCCAAACTCGGTTTGTGATCGGGACCCCGCTTGTACTCTCGCGCACATTGCTTCGGAGAACGAAGTCTTATCCGAAGTCATCTTTCTCATCGCTCGGTGATATCGTGTCCGGCAGCGAGAATCTGCACACTCGTGACACATGCGCTCACTGGCATGCCAAGGTCTTAACACCTGGATCTCATCGAAGTTGACGATGGAGGTTTAGCACCTCCTGCCGGGCGCTTTGATCCTCCCGTTTGGTCGCGCCCACTGACTAATTCCGGCCAGCCCAGTCCAGACTATTTCGAAACTTACGCGTATTTATCTGCGGCCTTGCCGTTCCCCGCCTTTCATTTTGCCATTTCTCGGAGTTCCTCATGCAAGACAAACTCATCAACCGCTCTCATCGCTCTACCGACCTCGAAGACCTAATTCAGAAAGCCAACGACCTCATCTGCGCAGCGAAAGCCCCGTCCACCCGCAAAGCCTACCAATCCGATTTCCGGATCTTCGAATCCTGGTGCGCCGCTCACGGACTCGCATCCATGCCAGCCGCTCCTCAGACAATAGCTCTTTACATAGCCTCCTGCGTCGTCGCTCGCCTGGCGCCCGCGACCATCGCACGACGCCTCGCATCGATCTCGAAAGCCCACCAGGCAGCTGGTTTCGAAAACTATCCTGCATCGACCAAGCATTTCGTGGTCGGCGAAGTCCTCAAAGGCGCCCGCCGCACCCTGGGTATTGCGCAGAAATGCAAAGATCCGCTTCTGCTTAACGACATCTGCCGTCTTCTTGCAGCGTGTCCAACAAATCTTCTCGGCCTTCGCGACCGCGCTCTTATCCTCATTGGATTCGCGGGAGCATTTCGCCGCTCGGAACTCTGTGCGATGACAGTATCTGATTTGTGCTTCTCGGCATCGGGGCTCGTGATCAACCTGCCGCGCTCCAAAGCCGACCAGGAACAGGCCGGCGAAAAAGTTGCGATCGTTTTTGGCGAGCACAAGGACACCTCCCCGATCAGGGCGCTTCGCCAGTGGCTCAAGGCAGTCAAAGTCAAAGAAGGCGCGGTCTTTCGCGGAGTCGATCGCCACAACCACGTGGCTGTAACCGGTCTGCATCGCGACTCGATCGCAGCGATCTTCAAAACCGCGGCGGCGCGTGCCGGCATGAACGCAACCAACATCGCCGGCCACAGCGTCCGCGCTGGGATGGCAACGCAAGCTGCATTGAACGGATCGTCCGAGCGTGCCATCGCGAGGACTACGCGGCACCGCTCGCGTCGCGTTTTGCGGCGCTACATCCGTCCAGGCGAGATGTTCCGCGAGAACGCATCGGCGGCTCTGGGCCTCTAAGCAGATGCACAGCGGTTTCGTGTGCGGTCGTCGGGATTCGAAAACTCCGGCGTGAATCCTGTTCCCTCGTCCCTGGTCCCCATTCCCTTAGTCCCGGGATCAATTCTGGTCCCGGGAAATCTCCTCTTATCAGAGGCCAGCCAGCCGTCAGGCCTTCTCACAACTCAGGGCAAGTTGCGCAGAAACTGTAGGGACTTTTGTAGGGAGTGGCTGCTTCTATGGGCTTGGCTTGGGTTGTAGGCAAATCTGTCAAGTCACGGAATAAACAATAGGATACAAGGTACAACAAATTCCGCCAAAGTTCGGGATTGAGTTTATGAGTCCCCTGCTCTAACCGTTGAGCTACAGGCCCTTGAAAGGGGCAGGCACTCGGGCTCCATCACAGGAGCCACCACCTTATTAAAGTGTGACATACGAAGCCCTCTCACTGCTCAGGTCAGACACGAACGGCGAAACGTCTCGGACCTAGCTCAGCTTCGCCGGCAAGATCCGGCCAGTACATTCCCCAAACCCAATCCGAGGTAAGCCGGCCCTCTGACAGTACGCACGCAAAGTCACTTCATCGCCGTCTTCCAGAAACGTGCGAACCTCTCCTGTAGGAAGAGTGATGGGAGCTGACCGGTGCTTCATCTCGAGCAGGCATCCCTCCGATCCCTCTTCAGCGCCGGAAATAGTTCCCGTAGCCAGCAGGTCGCCCGGCCGCAGGTTGCAACCATTGCTTGCGTGATGTGTCAGCAACTGGCCGACGCTCCAGTAGAGATCGCGCAGATCGCCGCGGCTTACCCGCATCGCCTCGATGTGCTGTGCTCGCATCTTCTCCGACTGCAGAAAGACCTCGAGCGTCACCTCAATGCCCGCGCGCGCCGTATCGGTCGTCGCGAGATAGGGCAGCGGCGCCGGATCCTCCTTCGATCGCTCTGCCACCGCGACGCGGTAAGGTGCCAGCGCCTCCATGGTCACGATCCAGGGAGAGATCGTTGTCGCGAAACTCTTCGCAAGAAAGGGCCCAAGCGGCTGATACTCCCACGACTGAATGTCGCGAGCGGACCAGTCGTCCACAAGGCACATCCCGAAGATATACTCTTCCGCCGCGCTGATTGGAATCGGCTCACCAAGCGGATTGCCCGACCCGATAAAGATTCCCATTTCGAGTTCATAATCCAGAGATCTCGATGCGCCAAAAGTCGGTTCCGCACTATTCGCAGGCTTCGTCTGTCCGCTTGGTCTCCGAACCCCCGTCCCGCTGACCACGATCGACGATGCCCGCCCGTGATACCCGATCGGCACATGCTTGTAGTTGGGCAGAAGCGGATTATCAGGGCGAAACAGCTTGCCCACGCGCGTGGCATGGTGAAGAGACGCGTAGAAATCCGTGTAGTCGCCGATCTGTGCCGGAACCTGCATCCGCACTTCACGCATCGGGATGAGGTGCTGCTTCGTCCGCTCTCGAACACTTGCATCCGAGTCTGAAGCGAGCAGCGTTGTAACCTGCCGTCGCACTGAAGACCACGTAGAGCGCCCAAGCGCCATCAGCGCATTCAGCGAGTCGCTCGAACACGCGACCGCTACCTCCGCCGGGAGCGTGCCCAGAAGCCCTTGGTGAGCGCAACCGCACAGATCAAGGACCTGGTCTCCAATCGCGATTCCGATCCGCGCCCCGCCAGTCTGGCGGAAGACTCCAAAAGGCAGGTTCTCCAGCGGAAAGTCGCATTCCGGCGAATTGGCACTCACCACCCAGCTCTTCACAGCCACCCGAGCGCCTCCAGATCACGCATCGGCTCCTCAAACGAACAGCTCCCGATGCTCATGAAGAATTCACGCCGCACGGTTGCGATCTGCTCCGTCGTCCAGCACTGGTCTCGCCATCGCAACGAGCCCTCGTCAATTCGCCAGGCCATACGATCCTCGTCCTGCAGCATCTCCTCGGCAAGCCGTCTCTCACCGCCAAAATACACCAGTGCGGCTGCCCCGGTAAGATTCAAAAATCCATGCATCGTCGCCCGCGCACTCTGCGGTTCGTATGTCAATCTCTGGCTTGATCGAACCGGATGATGCAACCCCGCGGTTGCCTTAAAGCGAAGCCGCCGCTCTGCGACGACGCGGAGAGTTTCAACAACAGTTGCCGGCTCCGGAAATGCCTCCGCAACCACACCCCCCATCCTGATCTTGGCCCGCACGTCCAGGCCCGAGATCAAATCGAGTGTCTCTCCACTCTGTTTCCCCGCTTCAATCTCAAGATAAGTCGTGAGAGATTCCGGGACTTCGATCACGCCTTTACTCGGCCTTGACCATTTGACCTCAACAGTATCGACCGGACAGCCTTCTTCAATCTCTTCTGAGACCTCAGCCATATCAGTTTCACTGGACACGACGGCGCTCAGCCTGAATCGCTTCAGATCCTCCTCGTGCAGCGCGGACCGGAGTTCCTTCAGCCGCTTTGCATCGATGATGAACCGCCCCAGAGCCCAGGCATCCTCGCCGCTCGCATACTCAAGGTAATTCGCCGCCGCTGCAGACATACCGAGGCTCGCAGGCGGATACAATCCCGCGTAATCGAATAATCCTGCGAGCAGACTCTGAATCGCCGTCATGCTTGTCAGGCTTTCGATGTGCCCTGCTTGAAGTTCTTTTTCAGCCCCTGCCAGCACTCGAAGTATTCGTGCTGCAGAATCCGCGCATTCATCGCGAACTCCGTCGGGCGGACCACCAGTTGCGTCTCAAACATGAACGCAAGCGTGTTCGCCAGGTACTGCGGCTTCAGCTCTGCGGTTGACGCCCGCTCAAAGGTCTCCGCATCCGGCCCGTGTCCCGCCATGCAGTTGTGAAGGCTGGCTCCGCCCGGCACAAACCCCTCCGCCTTCGCGTCGTACGCGCCGAACACCAGCCCCATGAACTCATTCATCAGGTTGCGATGAAACCACGGTGGCCTGAACGTGTGCTCCGCCACCATCCAGCGCGGCGGAAAGATCGCGAAATCGCAATTCGCTGTCCCCGGCACATTCGATGGTGCGCTCAGCACGGTGTAGATCGACGGATCAGGATGGTCGAACGAAACCGTATTGATGCAGTTGAACAGCGCCAGATCGTACTTGTACGGCGCGTAGTTGCCGTGCCACGCCACCACATCCAGCGGCGAGTGATCGATAAATGCTGACCACAGCCGGCCAAGAAACTTCGACGTGATATGAAACTCACCGTCTCGATCCTCAAACGCCGCAACCGGCGCCTTGAAGTCCCTGGGATTCGCGAGCCCATTCGCTCCAATCGCACCCAACTCGGGCAGCCGGAACGGAAGCCCGTAGTTCTCGCATATATATCCTCGCGCCTGCTTCTCTCCCAGCACCACGCGAAACTTGATCCCGCGCGGGATCACGCAAATCTCACCGGGAGCGACATCCAGAATGCCCATCTCCGTGTGAAAGCGAACCGCCCCCAGCTGCGGCACAATCAGCATCTCGCCATCCGCCGTGTAGAAGAAGCGATTCTCCATCGACGCATTGCAGGCGTAGATATGAATCGCCACGCCCGTCTGCATCGCCGGTTCGCCGTTTCCTCCCAGCGTCACGATCCCGTCGACAAAGTCCGTCTTCTCTTCGGGAATCGGCAGCGGGTCCCAGCGAAGCTGATTGGGCGATGTAGGAACCTCGACGAACGGCCCGCTGCGGATCAGCCTCGCCGGAATCTCCTCGTATGGCTTGTGCGTCACCGAAGGACGAATTCGATACGTCCACGTCCGCCGATTCGTCGCACGCGGCGACGTGAACGGGCTGCCGCTGCACTGCTCCGTATACAAGCCAAGAGCATGCTTTTGCGGAGCGTTCTGCCCCTGCGGCAAACCACCAGCCACAGCCTCGGTGGCGAACTCATTTCCAAAACCGGTCTGGTACCGGAGCTCTTCAGACATGCCTTCTCACCTTACAAGCTGTTTTGTAGAACGCGTTGCTCTGCTTCGTGCATCGCCTCGTACATCTGGTCGAAGCTTTCAATGGCGAACAGCACCTTCTGAAACTCGTCCACTTTTACTGGAGTCTCGAGCACCTCGTCCAATGAAAAATCGTGAACTTCGCAATTGCCATCGACCACGTTCTGGCACTCGCCGTGCGAACTGATCAGGCCGCTCCCGTAAACCTTGATCTCGCTGCCTTCGCGCATCAGTCCGAACTCAACCGTATACCAGAAAAGCCTGCCAAGCTTTTCAAGCACCGCCTCATCTTCGATCGATGCGCAAACGCGCCCGTAGTGCTGAAGAAAATCGGCGAAGACCTTGTTTGCATGCATCGGAACATGCCCGAAGACGTCATGAAAGATGTCCGGCTCAGGCGTGTATTCCAGCGAATCGCGGCTGCGCAACCAGGTCGTCGTCGGAAATCGTCTCGCCGCCAGCATCTCGAAGAACGCCGGCGCCGGCAGAAATCCGCTCACCGGCGTCGAGTTCCATCCGGTCCGTGGCTCCAATCGCGCACTGATTGAAGCCAAGCGGGGAAGGCGGTCTCTTTGCAACCCGATGATCTGAAACCCATCCAGGTAAGAGCGAGCCGCATGCTTCTCTAGCTCCGGAAGCACGCGGCCCACAAGCTCCGCCCAGACCGCATGTTGTTCGTCTGTATAGGCGGAGTAACTCTGCCCGATCAGGAAGGGTGCAGCGGCAACAAGGGTCTCGGTTGTCATGGCATTCTCCACTACAGGTTGCCGCGTGCTTGCTGCTCGCGCTCAATCGCTTCAAAAAGTGCCTTGAAGTTTCCCTTGCCGAAACTGCGGCTGCCCTTCCGCTGGATAATCTCGTAAAACAGAGTGGGTCTGTCTTCCACCGGGCGCGTGAAGATCTGCAGCATGTAGCCCTCGGGGTCGCGGTCCACCAGGATGCCAAGCTTCTCCAGTTCGTCTACCGGCTCGTCAATCTTGCCCACGCGGCTCTGCAGTTCGGTGTAATAGCTGTGCGGAACGTGCAGGAACTCCACGCCCTGCTCGCTCAGTTTGCTTACCGTGTGCAGAATGTCATTCGTCGCCAATGCGATGTGCTGCACACCCGGCCCGCCGTAGAACTCGAGATATTCCTCGATCTGCGACTTCTTCTTTCCCTCGGCCGGCTCGTTAATGGGGAACTTCACATACCCATTGCCGTTGGCCATCACCTTCGACATCAGCGCCGAGTACTCCGTCGAGATGTCCTTGTCATCGAAATGCTGGTAAAGCGAGAAACCCATTACATTCGCGTAGAACTGCACCCACTCGTCCATCTCGTGCCAGCCCACGTTCCCCACCATGTGGTCGATGTGCAGCAGCCCCGTCGGCCGCGCCACCCGGTCCTCCGCAATCGCGCGATATCCCGGCAGAAATGCGCCCTTGTAGTTCGTCCGCTCCACAAACGTATGGATCGTATCTCCGTACGTACGAATGCTCGACAGCACCACCTGTCCGCAGTCGTCCGTCAGAACATGAGGCTCCGCTGCGCTCACCGCGCCTCGCTTTGTTGTCTCCTCCCACGCTTTGCGCGCGTCATCCACCCACAGCGCAACCACCTTCACGCCATCTCCGTGACGACCCACGTGCTCCGCGATGGCATCGCCGCCTCGCAGCGGAGTCGTCAGCACAAACCGGACCTTTCCTTGCTGCACTACGTACGAAGCGCGGTCGCGCATCCCGGTCTCAGGCCCGGCATAAGCCACGAGCGACATCCCGAACGCAGCCCGATAAAAATAAGCTGCCTGCCGCGCATTGCCAACGTAGAACTCCACGTGGTCAGTGCCCTTCAGCGGCAGAAAATCTTGGCCGCCCGAAGTTGATTGTGTTGTTGGCTGCGATCCGAAATGCGCTGGAGCTGAGTGCACAGTGGCGCTCATGCGGGTACCTCCTGTGCCGGGAACGGGGAGAGCTGCAGGGGGAAATTTCTTCCCGGCTGTTGGATAAGATAGGCCCGCGCGTAGAACACTGAAAATGGCCATCGTCGGAAAATACAGCCTCGAAACTTAAAGCCATTAGGCGTAATATGGCTTTCGGCTTAAGGATCGCTCGAAGATGGCTCATAAGACCGTTCCCAACAGAATCGACCTCGACCACATTGCCTGGAAGATCATCGAAGCACTCCAGCACAACGCACGAATCTCTTTCGCGGAACTCGGACGCCAGATTGGCCTCTCTACGCCCGCCGTTGCGGAACGGGTTCATCGCCTCGAAGAGGCTGGTGTGATCACCGGCTATCACGCCTCGCTCGACAGCGCACGTTTGGGCGTGCCAATCCGGGTCATCGTGCGGCTGACGATCCCCGGTGGCGAACTGCAGATCACCCGGACCGTCTCCGCTCTGAAGGAGCTCAGCGAGATCAGCCGCTGTCATCGCATCACCGGCTCGGAATCCTTCATCATCGAAGCTGACGTCGTCTCCATCCGCCATCTCGAAACGCTCATCGACAGGCTGTCCGCTCTGGGCGCGACTTCCACCTCTACCGTGCTGTCCTCCCCGGTCGAACGCCGCGACTACCAGGCAAAGCAGATCGAGTCGTTCGCAAAATACGTCTAGGGTCCCGCGGGCATGAGACTCTTCATCGCAATCTCGCTCGCGCCTGAGGTGATGGACACCCTCGAGCGACTCTCGCGCAGCCTTCGTTCTCCCGGTGACAACCTCCGCTGGACCTCGCCCGAAACCTGGCACATCACGCTCCAGTTCCTCGGCGAGATCTCAGACGAAAGCTATACCGGTCTCGTCCAGAACCTCCGCCAGATCAAGTCGCCCCCCGTTCCCATCCGCCTTCAGGGCACAGGCTTCTTCAATCGCGCCGGAGTCTTTTTTGTCGAGGTCGATGTCTCTCCCGAATTGCGCCACCTCGAGCGGCTCGTCGTCGACGCCACTTCCGCCTCAGGAGTCGCAGCTGAAGACCGCCCCTATCATCCCCACGTCACCCTGGCTCGCGCTAAAGGCGACGACCGCAGTCGTGCTCTCCGGTCCCTCAAGCCCCGAGTTCCAGACAACGTGCCGTTCCCCCCATTCACCGCCCGCGAATTCCTGCTCTTCCAATCCTTCCTCGGCTCAGCAGGCGCCCGCCACGAAATCCGCGAGCGCTTTCCTCTCGCTTGACCGCAGTCTTCCGTAGCTAGATTCGAAGTGAGGACCTTGTCCCTCGCGAGCCAGCTCACCGCACTTCTCCCGGAGGGAGAAATCGAAAATAGCCCAGCGTGAAACGCTGGGATTCAATCGAGAACAAACCGCCGTGCCCCGGAGGGTCGCCCGAAATCTCTCAATCCTTCATCCAGCGCCCCGCCTCGCGCACCAACCCGCGCCCAGGCGACCCCCATCACTGGCCTCCGACCCGCCCGCCAACTATGATGTTCGCTTATGCTCCCGCAAGACCCGCCGCAAGACTCCAAATCCCAACTCCGCAAGACCATGGGCTTCTGGGATGTGCTGCTCTTCAACATCGCCACCGTGCTCGGTCCTCGCTGGATCGCCGCCGCCGGACACAACGGCACCTCTTCCATCAGTCTCTGGGTGATCGCGGCCGTCTTCTTCTTCGTTCCCGGCGCACTCGTCATCAATGAGTTGTCATCGCGATTTCCCCAGGAGGGCGGCCTCTACGCGTGGTCAAAGGAGGCCTTCGGAGACTTCCACGGCTTCATCGCCGGTTGGACCTACTGGATCTATACCGTCTTCTACTTCCCGGGCCTGCTGCTCGCCAGCGCATCCATGGCCGCTTACATCATGGGCGGACGCGGAGCCGCCCTCGCTCAGGACCGCACCTTCCTCATCACCGTCTCCCTCGGACTCCTGCTCGTTGCCGTCGTTCTCAACATCATCGGCCTGAACATCGGCAAATGGCTGCAGAATGCCGGCGGCGTTGGCACCTACGTCCCGCTCGTCATCCTCGCAGTCGTCGCTTTGATCGTCGGAACTCGCAGCGGCAGCGCCACTCATTTCACCCTGCACAACATCATGCCCCGCTGGAACTGGGACACCGTCAATTTCTGGTCCCAGATCGCCTTCGCCTTCACCGGGTTGGAGTTGGTATCCGCCATGAGCGAAGAGGTGCGCGACCCGCAGCGGACGCTACCTCGCGCAGTCTTCGGCGCCGGCGCCATGATCGCGCTGATGTACATCACCGGAACCTTCGCCATCCTCACGCTCATCCCTGCTGCAAACGTCGATCCGCAGAGCGGAGTCTTCAGCGCCATCACTATCGGATCGATGGCTCTTCGCATCGGCTTCCTCGGAGTTCTCGCCGCAGTCCTCGTCACCTTTGGAAACGCCGGCGGAGTCGGCAGCACCGTCGCTGGAATCGCCCGCGTCCCATTCGTCGTTGGTATCGACCGCTACTTGCCAGCTGCCTTCGGCAAAATTCATCCCCGTTGGAAGACCCCCTACGTCTCCATCCTTGTTCAGGCCATCGTCTCCGGGATGATTCTGCTGGTGAGCCAGATCAAGAGTCCCACCGTGATCGAGGCCTATCAGTTCCTCATCGACGCCGCCATCATTCTCTACTTCATCCCCTTCCTCTACATGTTCGGTGCGGTCATCAAGCTTGCCTATCGCAGAGACCGCAAAAGCAATCCCCACGCCGTGCTCATCCCCGGCGGAACTGCCGGAGCCTGGATCTGCGGAGGGCTCGGTTTCACCGTTGTCCTCCTCGGGATCATCGTGTCGGCCGTGCCGCCCGGTGAATCCGTCAACAAAGTCGGCTTCGAACTCAAACTCATCGGCGGCACCGTTGTCTCCATCCTTCTGGGCCTCGTCCTTTACTGGCGCGGGGCGCGTTCCAAGGCTTCCGGCTAGTCAAACACATCGTCGTGGCACTATGGACGCAGGTACCATCCAAGGTGCTATAGTCTGCGAGTTTGTGTGAGTGACGAATGGCCGAAAGCCCCGAGCTTCAAAACGTGATCGAATCCACCTTTGATCCCGAATCCCCCCGTGCCAGGACCAATCGAATCGCGCTCATCGAATTGTTGAAGCTGATTCGCGCGCAGGAAGAGACAATCCGCAAGGGCGGCGGCGACAAAGCGGCTGCGGCGCAGCACGCAAAGAAAAGGCTCACAGTCCGCGAGCGCCTCGCCCTGCTCCTGGACAAAGGCAGCGACTTTCTCGAGCTCGGCCTCTGGGCTGCTCACGAGATGTATACCGAGTACGGCGGCGCACCCGGAGCAGGCGTCGTCACCGGCCTCGGCCGTGTGAGCGGCCGCCTGTGCATGATCATCGCCAACGACGCGACTGTGAAGGCCGGCGCCTTCTTCCCCATGACCGCGAAGAAGGTCCTTCGCGCGCAGAACATTGCCCTTGACAACAGAATTCCTACGCTCTACCTCGTCGATTCCGCGGGAGTCTTCCTGCCCTTGCAGGAAGATGTCTTCCCCGACACCGACGACTTCGGCCGCGTCTTTCGCAACAACGCCGTCATGAGTTCGCTCGGCATCCCGCAGATCACAGCCATCATGGGCATGTGCGTCGCCGGCGGCGCCTATCTTCCCGTCATGACCGACACCGTCCTCATGACCGAAGGCTCCGGCCTCTTCCTCGCAGGACCCTCTCTCGTACAGGCCGCCATCGGCCAGAAAACAGATCCAGAAGAACTGGGCGGAGCCGCCATGCACGCCGAGGTCTCGGGCACCGTCGATTTCAAGGAGCCCGATGATCATCACTGTCTTGCGCGGATGCGTTCGCTCGTCGACAAGTTCGGCACGCGTCCTTCATCAACTCCTTCGGCAGATCGATTTAGCCGCACTCCCTTCGATCCGAAGAACGACGCTCCGAAGCATGCAATCGAAGATCTCTACAGCCTGCTGAACCCCGCTCCCGGCGCCGGCAACGTCTATGACATGCACGATGTCATCGCGCGCCTCGTCGACCGCAGCGAGTTCGATGAGTACAAGGAAGAGTTTGGCCGCACCGTCCTCTGCGGTTATGCGCGCATCGGCGGCCATGCCGTAGGCATCGTCGCCAATCAGAAGACGAATCAGAACCAGGTCGTCGCGATGGGCCCTTCTGCCGGCGCAAAGCGAATCGAAGTCGGCGGCGTCATATATACCGAGGGCGCTCAGAAGGCAGCTCGCTTCATCATGGACTGCAACCAGAATCTGGTCCCGCTGGTTTTCCTTCACGACGTAAACGGCTTCATGGTCGGCAAAGATGCCGAGTGGTCGGGCATCATTCGCGCCGGAGCGAAGATGGTCTCCGCGGTCAGCACCAGCGTCGTCCCCAAGATAGCCGTCATCATCGGCGGTAGCTTCGGTGCCGGTCACTACGCCATGTGCGGAAAGGCATACGACCCGCGTTTCCTTTTCGCATGGCCTACCGCACGCTACGCCGTCATGAGCGGCGCCTCCGCTGCAGGAACGCTCGCCGAAGTCCGCGCAAAGCAAGTCGAGCGCGGCGGCAAGGTGCTATCCGAAGCAGACAGGGCAGCGCTCTACAACGAAATCAAGTCGACCTACGATGCTCAGGCTGATCCTCGATACGGCGCGGCGCGCCTCTGGATCGATGCGATCATCGATCCCGCCAGGACCCGCGAAGTGCTGATCACCGCGTTGGAGGCCTGTGCTATGAATCCGGAAGTCCCCAAATTCAACCCCGGAGTTCTGCAGACGTAAACCAGCGCGTCCCTTTTCGACGTGCAAACCAAACACGGCATCTTACCCAGTCAGCACCAGGGCTGGCGTCGATCCTTGAAAGTTCCCCGTTGCCGAACAGGAGCCAACATGAGCGTCGAGCTCGAAACAACCGATAGCCTGTATCCATTTGTTCTGACCGAAGAGCAGGAGCAACTTCGCCGCGAGATCCGCGACTTCGCCGCACGCGAGATCGCGCCGAATGTGATGAAGTGGGATGAAGCCAGCGAGTTCCCGCTCGACGTCGTAAAAAAGCTCGGACAGATGGGCCTGCTGGGCGTTATCTTCCCGCATGAGCTCAATGGCTCCGGCCTCGGCTACGTTGACTACGTGCTCGCCATCGAAGAACTGTCCGCCGTCGACGGCTCCGTCGGCATCATCGTCGCCGCGCACAATTCCCTTTGTACAAACCACATCTTCCTCGCCGGCAACGACGCACAAAGAAAGAAGTACGTCTCAAAACTGGCCACCGGCGAGTGGATCGGCGCCTGGGGCCTCACCGAGCCGGGTGCAGGATCTGACGCCAGCAACTCACGCACGACTGCCGTTAAGAAAGGCGATCGCTACGTCCTCAACGGCAACAAGACCTTCATCACCAACGGTCACTACGCCGACTGCGCCGTTGTCATCGCCTCCACCGACAAGAGCAAAGGCACCCACGGCCTGTCGGCTTTCATTGTCGAGAAGGGAACGAAGGGCTTCCGCGCTGGCAAGAAAGAAAACAAGCTCGGTCTTCGTGCCAGCGATACCAGCGAGCTGATCTTCGAAGACTGCGAGATTCCCGAAGAGAATCTCGTCGGAGTTGAAGGCGAAGGCTTCGTCGATTCCATGCGCGTGCTCGACGGCGGCCGCATCTCGATCGCCGCACTCGCGCTCGGAATCGGGCGTGGCGCGTTGGATGCTGCACTTAAATACGTGAAGGAGCGGCGTCAGTTCGGCAAGAGCATCGCCGAGTTCCAGGGCATCCAGTGGAAGCTCGCCGACATGGCAACGGAGCTCGATGCCGCGCGGCTCCTCACCCAGCGGGCCGCCGTCTTGAAAGATGCTGGCCGTAAAGTCACGCGCGAATCTTCCATGGCAAAGCTCTTTGCCAGCGAGGTCGCCGTGCGCATCTGCGACGATGCCGTGCAACTCTTCGGCGGCTACGGCTTCATCAAAGACTACCCCGCCGAGAAGTATTATCGAGACGTGAAGCTGTGCACCATCGGCGAAGGCACCAGTGAGATTCAGCGCATGGTCATTGCGCGCGAAATCCTCAAAGTCTATCCCTCGCGCGGCTAAGCTGTTTCAGTTATCGGATCGCATGACGAACAAAGTCAAAATCATCGAGTGCCCGCGGGATGCATGGCAGGGTTTGCCGAATCAGATCTCGCCGGACGTAAAGGCTGATTACCTCCGGAAGCTGATCGGCGCCGGATTCACGCACATCGACGCGGTCAGCTTCGTCTCGCCCGGCGCAGTGCCGCAGATGGCTGATTCCGAACAGGTCCTCTCGCAGCTCTCTCTTCCTTCAGGCGTCGAGATCATCGGCATCGTGGTGAATGAGAAAGGTGCTCAGCGCGCGGTCGGCAACGATGCAGTCGCAACGCTGGGTTTCCCCTATTCCATCTCGCCCGAGTTTCTCCGCCGCAATCAGCACCAGACCCTCGAGCAGGCCCTCGACGCGTTGCAAGCCATCTACACCCTCGCCGAAACTGAGGGCCGGGACGTGGTCGCATATGTCTCGATGGCGTTTGGAAATCCCTACGGAGACGAGTGGAACATCGACGAGGTGCTGCAGGCCTGCGACCTCATCGCGGAGTGCGGTGTTTCCCAGATCTCCCTCGCAGACACAGTCGGCCTTGCCACACCCGATCAGATCCAGCAGGTCCTCTCCGCTGTCATCAGGCAATATCGTGGCCTTGAAATCGGCGCTCACCTGCACGCGCGTCCCGAGGAAGCATCGGAGCGCGTGCGGGCAGCATACGAAGCAGGATGCCGGCGTTTCGATTCCGCCATCGGCGGCCTTGGCGGATGCCCGTTTGCGCAGGATGTCCTCGTCGGCAACCTTCCCACCGAAGTCGTCGTTGAAGAACTGCGGCGCTGCGGAGCCGCAGTACCGGATCTCCGCGCAATCGACGAGCTGGTCGTCGCGGCCTGCGATATTTCAAGCCGATTCGGATCTCCCGTTCAGTGAAAATCCAGACAGCTTAACCGGAGGAAGTTTGAGCCACAAAACAATTCTCGTCGAAGACAATCCTCCGATCCGCACCATCACTCTCAATCGCCCCGAGCGCCGCAATGCAATGACTTCCGAAATGCAGACCGAGCTGATCGAGGCTATGGAAGATACCGCTCAAGGCGATTGGCGCATTCTCATCCTCACCGGCGCCGGCGAGGCTTTCTGTTCGGGACTCGACCTCTCCGAGCTGCAGTCGATGGGCAACAAAACCGCGGCCGATCATCGCACGGATGCGGAGCGCATCGCCCGCATGTTCATCTCCCTGCACGAACTGCCGATACCTACAATCGCCGCCGTTCACGGGCCTGCGATCGCAGGCGGCACCGGCCTGGCGATGGCCTGCGACTTCACGCTTGCGACCCCCGCATCAAAGTTCGGTTTCACCGAAGTCCGCATCGGCTTTATCCCGGCGCTGGTGTCGGCCTTCCTGTCCCTGCAAGTGGGTCAGAAGCGATGCCGCGACCTCCTCCTCACCGGAAGGCTGTTCGACGCTGAGGAAGCGCGGCAGATCGGTCTCGTGAACGAGGTTGTCGCGCACAGCGAGCTGATGACGCGCGCCCAGGCAATTGCCCAGACGCTGCTCGCCAATAGCCCTCAGTCGTTAAGCGCAACTAAGAAGTTGCTGGTCGCACAGAGTCGTCCATGGCTCGATGCCGCGATAGTCGCAGCCCTCGAGGCAAATGCTGTCTCGCGGGAGACAGCCGATTTTCGCGAAGGCGTCAGCGCCTTTCTCGAGAAGAGAAAACCGAACTGGACCAGAGGCGCCGCATCCTGATCACCGGAAATGAACCGGTGCTCCCGTCCGCTCCTGCACATGTTCCCGCGAGACTCCCTCGGCCAGTTCGAAGGCCTCAAATCCGCGCTCTGTCACGTCAATCACGCACAAATCCGTAATCACGCGATGCACGACCGCGCTGCCTGTCAGTGGCAGCGAGCATTCGCGCAGGAGCTTGTGTCCGCCATCGGGCGTCGTGTGTTCCATCAGTGCGATCACGCGGCGCACTCCCGAAACCAAGTCCATCGCGCCGCCCATCCCCTTCACCCGCTTGCCTGGAATCATCCAGTTCGCCAGGTCTCCACGCTCCGAGACCTGCATCGCTCCCAGAATCGCCAGATCGATGTGGCCGCCGCGGATCATCGCAAACGAGTCCGCGCTCGAGAATGTCGCAGCCCCGGGAACAAACGTCACCGTCTCCTTGCCCGCATTGATCAGGTCCGCGTCGATCTCGGCCTCACGCGGGTACGGCCCCATGCCAAGTAGCCCGTTTTCCGATTGCAGCGTCACCGTCATGCCTTCAGGAATGAAGTTGGCGACCAGCGTCGGAATACCGATGCCGAGATTGACGTAGAACCCATCCTGCAGCTCTTTCGCTGCGCGCGCGGCCATCTGATTGCGGCTCCAGGGCATTCCGTCAACCTTCTCTCGTGGTCTTCTTTTCGATTCGTTTCGCCGGATTCGGAACATGCACCAGGCGGTGAACAAAGATGCCCGGCGTGTGAACCTCGTCGGGATCCAACTCGCCCGGTTCAACGAGATGTTCCACCTCTGCAACCGTAATCTTTCCGCAGGTAGCTGCATTCGGGTTAAAGTTGCGCGCCGTCCTTCGATAAATGAGATTACCTTGCGTGTCAGCCTTCCACGCCTTCACCAGCGCGAGATCGGCCTGAATTCCGCGCTCCAGGATGTAGGTCTTCCCGTCGAAGTCCTTGTGTTCCTTGCCTTCCGCGATCATGGTGCCGATTCCCGTACGCGTATAGAACCCCGGAATACCCGCACCCCCTGCGCGAAGACGTTCCGCGAGCGTTCCCTGCGGGCAGAACTCCACCTCAATCTCGCTTGCCAGAAACTGGCGCTCGAACTCCGCATTCTCGCCAACGTAGCTGGAAATCATCTTTTTGATCTGCCGGCTCGCCAGAAGCAGTCCCAGAGCAGCCCCGTCGACGCCCGCGTTATTGCTCGCAATGGTCAGGTTGCGCGCGCCGGAGTCGCGAAGCGCGAGGATCAATTCCTCAGGCACGCCGCACAGGCCGAAGCCGCCAACCGCAAGCAGCATGCCATCGCGCACGATCCCATCCAGCGCAGCTTTCGAATTCGGATAAACCTTGTTCATGGGAAGGTCGGGAACACTCTCGGCAATCAACCTCCGTCCCGTCGCCTGTTTTACATGAGCGGCCATACTGCCGCCAAGTGAGGCCCTCGCCGAAGTGCATCGCAGAGGAATGATTTACAGTTTCCGCATGCTCGCCGGCCGGTGTTCAGGTAAGTTTGCGGTGCCCGTTCTGCTCGCTGCCATCGCAACAACCCTTGTCGCAAACTCCGTCTCCATCTATGCGCTCCAGACCGCCTCGACCGGCCAACGCCAGGACAAAGCCGACTCAATCCTGATCCTGAAAAAGGATCACGTTATGGAACTTCTCTCAGGCGGCAAGGTGATTCGCACTTATAAAGTCGCCCTTGGCCAGGGAGGACTTCCGCCAAAGGAGCGGGAAGGCGACGCCCGCACGCCGGAAGGACGCTACATCATCGACGCGAAGTCCGAGCACAGCAAATATCACAAAGCCCTGCACGTCTCCTATCCCGATGCCGCAGATCGCAGTCGAGCCGCTCGTCTGAGAGTCTCCCCCGGAGGCGCAATCATGATTCACGGCCTTCCCAACGGCAAAGGCTGGGTCGGAGCCCGTCACCGCCTTTTTGACTGGACGCTGGGATGTATCGCCGTGACAGACGAGGAGATCGATGAGATTTTCACGCTCGTTCCGCTGCGCACTCCCGTCGAGATCCGCCCGTAGCCGAGGACAACGTCGAGTCTCCCTCGAGCATCGAACCCTGAAGTCTCTCTTAGAGTTCCAGCGCGCTTTGCCGGTTATAGAAAGTCAGATCGATGCCTAGACGATTCAGCCCCCGCGAGCTTTTCCGTAAAATCCTCCTCGGCCCGCTTTCTCGCTGCGTCGCGGTCGCCATCGTCCTGGCCGTTGGTTCCGGAACCTCCCACGCCTATTCCGTCCTCACGCACGAAGAGCTCATCGATCTGCTGTGGAACGATCATCTTCGCCCCATGATCCAGGCGCGCTACCCGGGCCTCACCGACGATCAGATTCGCGAAGCTCATGCCTATGCGTACGGCGGCGCCGTCATCCAGGACATGGGTTACTACCCCTTCGGCAACAAGGAATTCAGCGATCTCGTTCACTACGTACGCAGCGGTGACTTTGTCGAGGAGCTCATCAAGGAAAGCCAGACCGCCGACGAGTACGCCTTCGCTCTAGGTGCGCTCTCGCACTACGCTGCTGACGTCACCGGGCATCCTGCGGTGAACCAGGCCGTTGCCATCACCTACCCCAAGCTGCGCGCCAAGTTCGGCCCCATCGTCCTCTACGCGCAGGGAAAAACGGCGCACATTCGCACCGAGTTCGGTTTCGATATGGCGCAGGTCGCCAAAGAACGTTACGCCCCGCAGCAGTATCACGACTTCATTGGCTTCCAGGTATCAAAAGAGCTGTTGGAGCGCGTCTTTCCCGTCGTCTATGGCATGCAGTTGAAAGATGTGGTGCCCCATGAGGATCTGGCGATCGGCTCGTTCCGTTACTCCGTCAGTTCGCTCATTCCCCACATGACCCAGGTAGCTCTCAAGACCCACAAGAAGGAAATGATGCGCGAGGCGCCTAACTTCCAGAAGCAGAAGTTCCTGTACCGCCTGTCGCGCGCCGACTATGAAAAGTCGTGGGGCAAAAACTATCAGCATGCCGGATTTGGCACTCGATTCCTCGCGTTGGTGCTCAAGCTTATTCCCAAGGTTGGACCGCTGAAGGCTCTCGATTTCAACGTGCCCACGCCGAAGACAGAAACCCTCTACTTCACCAGCATCAACGCGACGGTCGACCACTACGGAGCGCTGCTCGACAACGTCAAGAAGAAGTCGCTGAAACTACCTGATAACGATCTCGATAGTGGTAAGCCGACCGCGGCAGGCGAATACAGCCTCGCCGACGACACCTATGCGAAAATGCTCTCTCAGCTGGCCGGCAAAAAGTTCGACGCAACATCCCCCGCGCTGCAAAAGAACATCGTCGGCTTCTATGCCAATCCATCGGCGTCCATCGAGAGCCGGAAAAATCCTGACAAGTGGCACAAGGTCCAGACCGATCTCGATGCGCTCAAGGCCTTCACCCCCAATCCCACTCCACCCTCGCCACCGGCTTCGCATCCTGCCTCTCCGGCTCCTTCCGGCAGCCGCTAACCGCTCTTCTGCGAAAATGAGAGAGCAATGCTCTCACTGCAGAATGCCGGCAAGCGCTTTGGCCCTCGCGTGCTCTTCACTGAGGCCAACTGGCTTATCCGGAGCAACGAAAAGACCGCGCTCGTCGGCGCAAATGGCACCGGCAAATCCACACTGATGAAGGTCCTCGCCGGCCTCGAGTCGCTCGACTACGGCATCATGCAGCAGACCCGCGGCATGAGCATTGGCTATCTTCCGCAGGAAGGCCTCCGCCTCACAGGGCGTACCGTCTTCGAAGAATGCCTCAGCGTCTTCGACGAACTGCGCGCCATGGAAGGCGAGATCGAGCGCGCCGCCGCGCAAATGTCTGAGCTGGATCATGCCGGCGCCGAGTACGAGTCCGTCGCCGAGCGGTTCTCCATGTTGCAGGAGCGGTTCCACGCCCTCGATGGTTATGCTCTCGACGCGCAGGTCGGCACCGTGCTCACCGGCCTCGGCTTCGGCAAAGAAGACTGGTCCCGCCAGGTAGACGAGTTCTCCGGCGGATGGCAGATGCGCATAGCCTTGGCCAAGCTGCTGCTCGCCAAGCCCAACCTCCTCCTGCTCGACGAGCCGACGAACCACCTCGATCTCGAGACCCGCAACTGGCTCGAGGACTACCTCCACGGCTACCCCTTCGGCTACATCCTCATCTCCCACGATCGCTACTTCCTCGACGTCACCATCGATCGCACCGTCGAGATATGGAACAAGCGCCTCACCATCTTCCAGGGCAACTACACAAAGTATCTTTCGCAAAAAGATGAGCGGCGCGCGCAGCTTCAGGCCGCATACAAGAACCAGCGCGACCAGATCGAGCATCTCGAAGCCTTCATCAGCCGCTTCCGCTATCAGGCAACCAAGGCCAGGCAGGTTCAGTCGCGCATTAAGGAACTGGAAAAGATAGAGCGCATCGAGATCCCTGAAGAAGAGTCCGTCATTCACTTCAAGTTCCCGCAACCGGCGCCTTCCGGCCGCATAGTCGTTGAGGCAGACGGACTCGGCAAGAGCTACGGCCCCAAGCGCGTCTTCAGCGATGCGCGCTTCAGCATCGAGCGTGGCGATCGGGTCGCCCTCGTCGGCGTGAACGGCGCAGGCAAATCGACCCTAATCAAGCTGCTCACCGGCGTCGAACTGCCCACCGAGGGCGCCATCAAGCTCGGCCACAACGTCGTCAGCGAGTACTTCGCGCAGGATCAATACAAAGTCCTCGATCCCGATGCACGAATGCTCGACGACATCAGCCGCGCCGCCCTCAAGGTTCCCGAGTCCGAGCTCCGTTCCCTGCTGGGCTGCTTCCTCTTCTCGGGCGACGACGTCTTCAAACGCCTCGGCGTCCTCTCCGGCGGAGAGAGGAACCGCTTCGCTCTCGCCCGGATCCTCGTCTCGCCTTCCAACTTCCTCCTCCTCGACGAGCCCACCAACCACCTCGACATGCGCGCCAAAGACGTGCTCCTGGACGCCATCGCGGCCTTCTCAGGAACCGTGGTCTTCGTCTCGCACGACCGCTACTTCATCGACCGCCTGGCAACGCGCGTGATCGAGGTGGACAACGGCGTCATCACCACCTATCCCGGCAACTACGAAGACTACCTGCGGAAAAAAGAAGAGCTCTCGACTCGCGCAGAGTCAACCGAGCCCTCACGATTGAGCGAATCTCTCCCGATCTCAAGATCGAAATCTGCCGTACCCTCCGCCCCAGCCGCATTAACCACCGCATCCGCTCAGGAATCACCCGGATCGAATGGGACGATCGTGATCGAAGGCGGTGTGGACCTACCCGCGAACAACAGGCAGCGGCGGCTGAACCCGATCAAGCAGAAGCAGATGGAAGACCGCTGCGTCTTCCTTGAGGAGGAGATTCCCCGGGTTGAAGCTTCGATCGCCCACACCGAAGAGCAGCTCGCCGTGTTTGTCTCCGCAGCGGAGACCCAGCGCCTCACCGATCTCGCCGCCGCACTGCGCGAGCAGCTCGGGCAGCTCACTGCGGAATGGGAAGAGCTGATGCTCCAGCTTGAAGGAGCCTAGCGGCATGCGAGCCCGCATCTCTAGGCGTCCACCCGAAGCCGATCAACCCTGCTTTCATGGGGATGAAGATCTGTCGTTGCCTTATGCTGCACGGAGATTCCTGATGCCTGCGAAGCGACGGGTCGTCTATATTTTCATGGTAGAACTACGGTCTCGCCCTCATGAACGCTGAAAGATTGAAAGTCCTGGTCCTGGACGATGAGGTACTGGTGGCGGACTCGCTGGTGCAGATCCTGGCGATGTACGGCTACGACGCGACTCCCGCTTACGATCCCGAGCAGGCGGTTGAGTGGCTCAGCTCCCATCCCTGCGACATCGTGATCTCGGATGTTGTCTTCAACGGCCAGATGTCAGGAATCGATCTTGCTATCCAGCTGAGCAAAACGCTGCCAACCGCCAAGGTCCTGCTGATGTCCGGAAACAACTCCACCTCGGACCTGCTTGCCATTGCTCAGAGTCAGGGCCACTCCTTCGAAATATTCGCCAAGCCCGTCCATCCCATGGTGATCCTGGAGCGCCTGAAAGCCTTCACATCCGAACCCCCTAGCAAGTCCTGAGACGCCCGCCAATCACTGGTAACTCAGGGAACATCGGGCTCTCGTTTCCAAAGTTGCATCTGTGCAATAATTGCACAGCTCCCATGCTCTCCAACCCGTATCGCAACCTCGCTGAGATCCTCGAGGGTACTCTTTCTTTGATGAATTACTATGCTCGCCGCATGGACGACGCGCCTCCCAGCCTGGAGCCAGTCAAAGCAGCCTTGCAAAACGCGATCGCCGATCTGCAGGCTCAAGCCGGTCGCGAGTCGGCATCGGACTGACCCCGGGCGTCGTGCCGTGACCCCGGCCCAGTCGCAAATCTTAGAGCTCGTTTCGACTTCAAGTCCATCCCGTCGTCAGGTTCCGCTGACCGTCAGCTTCATCTTTTCTTTCACGCCATGCGCGAGCTTCTCGATAAGTTCGGCCTTGCGGATGATGTCGGCTGAGAGCGTCTCCTTGTTGGCCTTATCGACCGCGGCCTTCAGGTCTCTGGCAAGCTGGAGCAGCTGCTCGCTGTCGCTCTCGATCTGATGTTTTCGCTCCACGTTGGCCGCCTCAAAGCTCTTCCGCACGGCTTGCTTCCGGTGCATCTGCATTTGAGAGTTCTTATCCGGCCACTCGTTCCCGGGGACAACCGGGTAGGACTTCTCGATGTACTGGGGAGCCTGGCCTGCCTGCTGCGGAACCGCGGGCCGTGTTCCGACTCCTGCGGCGAGCAAAGCGGAACAAAACAGCGGACGAAAAAGCATAACTGGCCTCATATTGCGAGACCTTTCTGGGGGAAAGGGGGCCGTCGAATGATGATACTGCCGATTCGTGTTTCCCAGCCCGACTTGTTCGCACATGTAACGACTGAAGCGTCCGCATGAACACCTCTACTAGAGCCAGTGCCTTGAAAGGGCACGACTTCAGTCGTGCCGTGTGAGTCCAACAAAGGATCGTGGGCTTCAGCCCCTGAGGGATGCTTTTTTTCGCAACTCAATTCGCCCGACGTGAAGCGGAGGGAGCACAGCCTTTAGGCTGCTCAACGCTGAGCTCCTTGTCCAAGCGGCTTAAGCCGTGGGCTTGGCAGTCTTCGCAAATTGCGAACCTGTAAACTGACGGTAGCGGGTTCATCGCTTCTTTTGAGAGGTCAGGCTTTATGGCATCGGTGATTCTTCCAGCGGCACCTTCTGAGTCGCGTCCGGGTCGCTTTGGCATCTACGGCGGGCGATATGTCCCCGAAACCTTGATGGCCGCCCTGCTCGAATTGGAGCACGAATACGAGCTGGCCAAGTCCGATGCCGTCTTTCAGAAAGAACTTACAGACCTCCTCCGCGATTTCGCCGGGCGTCCAACGCCGCTCTATTTCGCCAAGCGCCTCACCGAAGAACTCGGCGGAGCGAAGATCTACCTCAAGCGCGAAGACCTGCTCCACACCGGCGCCCACAAGATCAACAACGCGCTCGGCCAGGGACTGCTCGCAAAGCGGATGGGCAAGAAGCGCATCATCGCCGAGACAGGCGCGGGTCAGCACGGCGTGGCAACGGCTACCGTCTGTGCGCTGCTCGGCCTCGACTGCGTCATCTATATGGGCGACGTAGACATGGAGCGCCAGGAATTGAATGTCCTGCGTATGCGTCTGCTGGGTGCCGAAGTTCGCGGTGTTTCCTGCGGATCGAAAACGCTGAAAGACGCCATCAGCGAGGCCATGCGCGACTGGGTTACGAATGTCCGCACTACCCACTACCTGCTAGGCAGTGCTCTCGGCGCGCACCCCTACCCAACCATGGTTCGCGATTTTCACCGCTGCATCAGTCTCGAAATGAAACAGCAGATCCTCGAGAAGGAAGGCCGGCTGCCAGACGCGGTAATTGCCTGCGTGGGTGGTGGCTCGAACGCGATCGGCGCCTTCTACGAATTCCTTCAGGATCGCGATGTGCGGCTCATCGGCGTGGAGGCCGGCGGAACCGGAACCGAACTCGGCCAGCATGCGGCGCGCTTTCGCGGCGGAGTTCCAGGAGTATTGCAGGGCACTCTGTCCTACATTCTGCAGGACGAAGACGGCCAGATTGCACAGACTCATTCCGTATCGGCAGGATTGGATTACGCGTCCATCGGCCCCGAGCACGCATCGCTCCATGACTCAGGCCGCGCCGAGTACGTTTCTCAGGATGACGCCAACACCATGGATGCCGTGGTGAAGCTGGCGCGTACAGAGGGGATCCTTCCGGCGCTCGAAAGCGCCCATGCAGTGGCGGAGTGCATACGGATCGCGGGCACCTTCAAACCACATGACATACTGATAGTGAACCTTTCAGGACGCGGTGATAAGGATATGGGGATCATCGCGCGCGAATTGAAACTCTAGAAATGTACTGATCAGGGGTTCGAACCCACCTGATCGCTCTTTGGTTTGGAATGTCACTGAACTTCAAGCACAAGCCGGGGATGGTCGCGTACATCACGACGGGAGATCCCGACGTGGAGACGTCGCTGAAGATTGCCATCGAGGCGATCGATGCTGGCGCGGACGTGATTGAGCTTGGCGTCCCGTTCAGTGATCCCCTTGCGGACGGACCGGTGATTCAGCGCGCGAGCGAGCGGGCCGTAGCCCGACGCACGCGGATGGCTGATGTGCTCAGGGTCGCGAAGGGAATTCGCGCAGCGCGGGCCGATGCCGGACTGGTGATCTTCACCTATCTAAACCCCATTCTGCGTTACGGCCTTTCGAAGTTCGTCGATGATGCGAAGGCGGCTGGCGCGGATGGCGTGCTCGTGATCGATCTGATTGTCGAGGAAGCCGCGGAATACCTGGTTGAAATGGAACGCGCCGGCCTTGCGCCGATATTTCTCGCCGCCCCCACCAGCCCGGATGAGCGGCTTGAGGCCATAGCCCGGCATGCAAAAGGATTTATCTACGCGATTTCGCGGGTTGGGATCACGGGCAAGCAGCACAGCCTGACCGCCGATGCCGAGGCGCTGGTCAGCCGTATTCGGCGATGGAGCAAGCTGCCGGTGGCCGTCGGATTCGGCATCTCCAACGCGGAGCATGTGTCGCGGGTCGGAGAGTTTGCGGATGCAGCGGTCGTCGGCAGCGCGATTGTGGAGTTGATCGAGCGGTCGACTCCCGATGAGGCGCCTGATGCTGTTGCCCGATTTATCAAGGGTCTGCGCCAGCCCCAAGCGGCGTTGACCCGGTGAGAGAAGCAGCTTTCAGCGATCAGTCTTAAGCGTCCGGCCATGATTCGTAAAACCCATGGCCGGCGCTGAAAAGCGCTGATCTGAAAGCTGACGGCTAACGGCAGTACTTCACGCATAACGAGGATGAAATGACGCTGGAAGAATTGCGCGCACAAATCGATGCTCTGGATCGGCAGCTGGTGGAGCTGCTGAGCGAGCGGGCTCGCGCCGCACTCATGATCGGCCACCTCAAGGTGAAAACGTCGCTCCCGGTTTATGAGCCGGCACGCGAAAAGGTGATCTATCAGAATGTGCGGGCCGCGAACAAAGGCCCTCTGCCTGACATCGAGTTGACGCACATCTACGAGCGGATCATCGACGTGATGCGGGCGCTGCAGCGGAATGAGTTGGCTTCAGAACGAGCTGCCCTCAAGGGCCACGGCACTGGCGCACCGGACGATGAGCGTCCGGGATCGGCGCCCGAGACTGGGAAAGAAAAATGATCGTTGCAATGCAGGAGAAGGCCACCGAAGAGCAAATCGACTACGTGATCGAAGCGATGGTGGAAGAGGGAGTTGAGGTTCACCGCACCACTGGTGAGACGCAGACAATTCTGGCCGCAGTCGGCCCTACCGCAGCGCTCGACCTGACGAAGTTCGAAAACCTGCCGGGAGTGCTGAAGGTTCACCGCATCAGCTCGCCCTACAAGCTCGCCGGCAAGGGATTCAGGCCGGAAGGCACCGTCGTCGAGTTTGCCAACGGCGTGAAGATCGGCGGCGAACAGGTCGCCGTGATGGCCGGTCCGTGCTCGATCGAAAATGAAGAACAGATCTTCGAAATCGCCAGGAGCGTCAAAGCCGCCGGGGCAAGCTTTCTTCGCGGAGGCGCTTTCAAGCCCCGCAGCTCGCCGTACGCCTTTCAGGGCCTTGGCATTCCCGGGCTCAAGCTGATGTACGAAGCAGCCCGTGCCCATGGGCTACTGGTCATCAGCGAAGTGATGGAGATCTCGCAGATCGACCCTATGCTTCCCTACGTCGATTGCTTCCAGGTGGGCGCGCGCAATATGCAGAACTTCAATCTGCTGCGCGAGCTTGGTCCGGCGCGCAAACCCGTTCTTCTCAAGCGCGGCATGGCTGCGACCATCGAAGAGCTGCTGCTCTCGAGCGAGTACATCATGAGCGGCGGCAACTACGACGTGATTCTGTGCGAGCGCGGGATCAGAACCTACGAGACCGCAACCCGGAACACCATGGACATCTCCGCGATTCCGGTGGTGAAAAAGCTTTCGCACCTGCCCATCGTCGGCGATCCCTCGCACGGCACGGGCCACCGCGACATGGTCGCTCCGATGGCGCGCGCTGCGGTGGCAGCTGGCGCCGACGGAATCATCGTCGAAGTCCATCCGAACGCCGACAAAGCTGCCTCCGACGCCGCGCAAACCCTCTACCCTGATCAATTTGAGAAGCTGGTGTCGGAGCTGCGCGTAATTGCGAAGGCCGTCGGACGAACTCTGTAGAAGGCGTGCACTCCCGTAGGGAGAGCACGAGAATAGCCCAGCGTGGAACGCTGGGTTCTGAAATGACATAGTTCCCTGGCGTCCCGTAGGGCCGCCCGAATCGTCTGGAAAACCCGGAGAGCTCACGTCTGAGCCCTCCGTCGTTTCGTGCATTAATCTGAAAGTCAGATCATGATGGAGCGCATCGCTATTCTGGGCACTGGCCTGCTGGGAACCTCGGTAGGCCTTGCGCTGCGTGCGGCAGAATTCCCGGGCGAAATCCTCGGTTGGAATCGGAACTTGGCCCACGCGGAGACGGCTGCCCGCATGGGCGCTCTCGACCGCATCGTCGGCGATCCGATTAACGCCGCGAGAGAAGCGCAGGTTGTCCTCGTCTCCGTTCCCATTTACGCAACGCTGGATCTGATGGAGCAGCTTTCACCCGTCCTCGGACCCGGACACCTGGTCACCGACGTTGGCAGCACGAAGGGCCAGATCACCGAAGCTGCGGACCGGCTATTCAATACCCCGGAGCGCGCAGGGTTTCTTCCCGGTCATCCCATGGCGGGTAAGGAACGCGGCGGCGCGGAGCTCGGCGATGCGAACCTCTTTCGCGGAGCCGTCTGGTTGTTCACAGACTTCCCCGCATGGCACAGATCGGAGCAGGCCACTGCGCTGGCTCGAAGCTGGCGCGAATGGGTCATCAAGATGGGCGCGCGCGGAATCGATCTCGAGCCAAAACGCCACGACGAACTCGTCGCGTGGGTAAGCCACCTCCCGCAGCTAGCCTCCACCGCTTTGAGTGCGCTCCTACAGGATCGCGTCGGCGACGCGCCCGAGCTCAAAGACGTCGGCGGCCGCGCGCTGCGCGAGATGACACGCCTGGGTGCCAGCCCGTTTTCCATGTGGCGCGATATCGCCCTCACTAACACCGAGTCGATCGACGCAGCGCTGCAGGCGCTCGAACAGCACATTGCGCACATCCGCGAAAATCTGAAGACGCCTGGGCTGCGCGAAGAGTTCGACCGGGCGAATAAGTTCAGAGGCACCGGAACAGGGAACAAAGAATAGCCGGCTTGCATTAATCCCTCGTTCATTTGTCGAGCCCCCTTATCGGCAAGCCCGACTTTTTCACAAGACCTCACAACGTTCCGCGGATGCATCCTATGGTTCTGAACCGGCCACAGTGGCAAGGAGGTATCCGTGCGTTTTCTGATCAACGGTCAATCTGTCGAAGCCGACGTCGACCTGCGAACTTCGCTTCTGGATCTGCTGCGCGACCATCTCAATCTTCACGGCTCCAAGAAGGGCTGCAATCAGGGTGCGTGCGGAGCATGCACCGTGCTGGCCGACGGCGAACGCATTCTTTCCTGCCTGGCTCTGGCGGTCCAATATCAGGGCAGAGAAATTACGACCATAGAGGGCCTCGCCGAAGAAGGCCACCTGCATCCCCTGCAACGGGCTTTCATCGAGCACGATGGCTTCCAGTGTGGATACTGCACGCCCGGCCAAATCTGTTCAGCAATTGGAATGGCGGCCGAAGCGAAGCGCGGCATGCCGAGCCACATAACCCGCGACCTCGACACATCTCTCGTCACGCTGGACCGCGATGAAGTTCGCGAGCGCATGAGCGGCAACCTCTGCCGTTGCGGTGCCTACAACGGAATCATCGATGCAATCTCTGAAGTCTACGTGGAGGCCGAATGAACCCCTTCACCTATGCGCGTGCAGACCACGCAGAAGATGCTTTGCGGCTTGCGGAGCCTCAAGGAGCAAAATTCCTCGGCGGCGGAACCAACCTCGTCGACCTCATGCGCGAGACCATCGAGCGTCCACAGTCTCTGGTGGACGTCACCGGCTTATCCGCAACAATTGAAGAGACAAGTGCCGGCGGCCTGCGCATCGGTGCAGCTGCCCGCAACAGCGCCGTGGCCGAACACCTTGCGGTCCGAACGCGTTATCCAGCTCTCTCCCGCGCCTTGCTGGCGGGCGCTTCCGGTCAGATCCGCAACATGGCCACCGTCGGCGGCAACATCCTGCAACGAACGCGTTGCACATATTTCTACGACGACGATGGCTCGCGCTGCAACAAGCGCGTTCCAGGACAAGGCTGCGATGCCATCGACGGTTTCAATCGAATCCACGCAATCCTCGGGGCTTCGTCCTCGTGCGTAGCAACTCATCCGTCTGACATGTGCGTGGCTCTCGCAGCATTCGATTCCGTGGTGCACCTGCGCAGTGCGCGCGGGGAGCGAGCCGTCCCCATCACAGAATTCCACCGGCTCCCCGGAGACACACCCCATGTCGAGACGGTGCTCGAACCTGGCGAGTTGATTGTTGCCGTTGAACTGCCGCCAAACCCCATCGCACAGCGCTCAACCTACCGCAAGGTGCGCGATCGCTCCAGTTACGCGTTCGCACTGGTCTCGGTTGCCGCCGCCCTGCAGATCGAGGGAAGCACTGTGAAAGATGTCCGGCTTGCCCTCGGCGGTGTAGCGCACAAACCGTGGCGAGCCTCCAAGGCTGAAGCAGCGCTGCGCGGTCGCGAAGCAACTGAGGCGAACTTCAGGGCCGCGGCCGCAGCTGAGCTGATCGACGCCCGGCCACTGCGAGACAACGCATTCAAAATCGAACTCGCCGTCCGCACCATAACGGCGGTCCTGCAGCAACTGACGGAGGAAGCGCGATGAGCTTGAAGTCCGCAGCGATGAAGGTGATGCAGAAGGCGATTGAACACGCGCCCGACGCGTTGATGCCCGGTGGCACGCCGGATCCGCTGATCAGCCGCAAGCACGGCGTTGTCGGCACGCCGGTTACTCGAATCGACGGCCCACTCAAAGTAAGAGGCGCAGCTCCGTTTGCAGCCGAGTTCGAAGTAGATGGCATGCTGTATGCCTCAGTTGCGTTCAGCACCATCGCCAAAGGTCGCATCACCAGTCTTGACACCACTGCTGCCGAGAAAGCCCCGGGCGTGAAGCTGGTGATGACGCACAGGAACGCCCCAAAACTCAAAGCAACGCCTCTCTTCAACACGCAGCCCAAGGCAGCTGGGCCGACCGATCTTTCGATCATGCAAGACGACAGTATCCACTGGAACGGTGAGCCCATCGCGGTAGTGCTCGCGGAGACGCAGGAGCAGGCGGACTACGCCAAGTCGCTCATCAAAGCTGCGTACAAGGAAGAAGCCGCCCTCACCGACTTCCACGTGGCGATGAAAAACGCGCACGAGCCGAAGACCATTCTCGGCGAGCCTCCGACGATCAACGAAGGCGACGCTGATGCCGCCTTGTCTGCCGCGTCGCACCGCGTCGATGAGACCTACACGACGCCGCGCCACAATCACAACCCCATCGAGCTGCACGGCGTCACCTTGTTCTGGGAAGATGGCGAACTCTACGTCCACGACGCCTCGCAGACCGTAGCCCAGTCAGCATGGACTCTCGCGGAAGTCTTCGGCCTGGATGAGAAAAAAGTCCACATCTGGTCGCCCTATGTCGGCGGCGGTTTTGGGAGCAAGACGCTCTGGCAGCATCACGTTCTTGCGGCCGCTGCTTCAAAAATGGTTGACCGGCCCGTGCGCCTGGTTCTTTCGCGGGAAGGGGTCTACCGCACCGTCGGTGGGCGCACAAATACCGAGCAGCGTGTCGCGATCGGCGCAGACGCGGACGGCCGCATTCAGTCGCTCATCCACACTGGCGTGGCTGCCATGACCGAACACAACGACTGCCCTGAGCAATTCACCTTTCCTGCCCGGCATCTCTACGCGACGAATAGCTTCCTCATTGGCCAGAAAGTCGCCGACATGGACATGCTGGCCAACACCTTCATGCGCGCACCCGGCGAGTCGATCGGAACTTTCGCGCTCGAGAGCGCCATCGACGAGCTTGCCAATCGAATGGAAATCGATCCCATCGAGCTTCGCGCACGCAATGAGCCCGACAGGGACCCTACCACCGGCAAACCGTTTTCATCGCGAAACCTGATGAAGGCCTATCGCGACGGAGCCGAGCGCTTCGGCTGGAGCCGCCGCCACGCCAAACCCGGAACGCAGCGAGATGGCGAATGGCTTGTGGGCATGGGTTGTGCGACAGGAACCTATCCCTACTACCGAATGCCCGGAGGCAAAGCACGCCTCACAGTCTCCAAGGACGGCTTTGTAACCGCCGAGTTTGCAGCGCATGAGATGGGAATGGGCACAGCGACCACGCAGACGCAGGTGGTCGCGGAGCGCATGGGAGTTGCGCCTCAGTGCGTGCAGGTCAACTACGGAAGCTCCGACCTTGCCGGAGTCTTCCTTGCCGGAGGCTCGTCGCAATCTGCTTCGATCGGAGCGTCGATCCAGGCAGCGCTTGCCGAACTGGTTGACGAACTGATCAAGCTGGCCGGAAGCAAATCGCCACTTCACGGTCTCAGCTCCAAAGAGGTCGAGTCCCGCGACGGCGGCCTCTACACAGGAAAAGATTCCTCTCGCGGTGAGAGCTACGCTGCCATCCTTCGACGCGCCGGCAAAGATGAGCTGAGTGTCGAAGCCGCCGCGCCTCCTCCGTTGGAACTTCAGCACTGGTCGATGCATTCTTTCAGCGCCATGTTCGCGGAAGTCGGCGTCAACGCAATCACCGGCGAGACGCGTGTACGGCGCCTCCTTGGCTCGTTCGACTGCGGACGGATTCTCAATCCCAAAACAGCGACCAGCCAGTTTCGCGGCGGAATCATCATGGGCATCGGCCTCGCATTGATGGAAGAGACGCTATGGGATTCGCGGAAGGGCCGCATCATGAACCCGAGCCTCGCCGAATATCACGTGCCTGTGCACATGGACGTGCCAGAGATCGACATCATGTGGACCGACATCCCCGACCCGCATACACCGATGGGCGCGCGAGGCATTGGCGAGATCGGCATCACCGGAACCGGCGCCGCAATCGCGAATGCCGTCTACAACGCGTGCGGAAGGCGCATCCGCGAACTCCCGATCACTCTAGACAAACTAATGTGATTTAGTTCGCCGACGCGATCTGCTTTGCCGATTCCAGTACGTCCGTCTCCGGGTTGAGCGCCTGAAACCCCTCGGCCCGTGCAGCTTCCAGCAGCATGGGCGAGGCGGAGACAAATATGATCTCCGTGCCGCGAAACATCTCGCGAGCCACCATTGCCGCCCCAAGCTGTAGAGCATCCGTCCAGCGCAGTCGAGAGCGATCGAGCAGCTGACGCGCAGATTCCAGGACGGCAGGATTCAGCGGCTCCTGCACCATGCGTGCCGCCTCGATGCGGAGAATCTCAAAAGCGGCCGCCGCATTCGCCGTGCTTATATCTCCGGCGCGCTCGCGGCGGCGTATTGCCGCATACACTTCAAGTGGAGCGGAAGCGGCGATAAGCTTGCGATTGTCCTCGACACACTCCATCAGTCTGATGAGCGAGTCAGTCCCCGGCTCCTGCACGAAAAGCTTGGCGAAAGCCGTGGACTCGAGGAAGTAGCAACTCACAGCTTGCCTCGCTCCTCGTGAATGTCTTCCGTGATCGGATCGCCCTGCACAACAACCGGATGGAAGCGCTGCGCCTCTTCCGGCACTCCCGCTTCGGCGCGATTCAAGCGAATCGTTGTGGTCGGATACGCCGGCGTCTTCGGGTTGGCGATCTTGCTGGTGAGCACCACGCCGCGCTGAATCGCCTCCGCCAGCACGGCCTGTCGAGACTCGGGGTGCTGATTCCAGCGGAATGTCTTGCGCGGCAGAAAGGAATCACGAAACCACTTCAGTGCGATGAAGGCGTGGCCGCCGCGTTCCGCTTCAGCAAGAGCGGCGCAGAGTTCCTTGACGCGGGCATCAAGATCCGCGGGAATCGCAGCCACTTCCTCAGGCTCGTCCTCGAAGTCCCGCTCGATCGGTCCGCGCGTGCGGCTCTGTCTGGCCGGGCCAGTGCCATCATCAAGCCGTTCAAAATAAATGCGTACTTCATCTTCTTCCGGAGACCACGCGTCGGCTGAAGCATTGCGGCGCTTGCTGCGCCCGTTGTCGCTGCACAGTTCCACAATCGCCTGGTATCCCGGAGGGGCCAGGAATCGCAGTGCGCGCACGAGGCCCGGGTCCTGCGAGAAGGCAAGCTCGCTGAGGGCTTCTTCGATAATTTCTTCGGCATCTGGAATGCTGAGATTGCTAATGTCTACGCTGCTTTGCGCAGCTCGATTCGACTTCATAAAGATTCTCCGTATAAAGCATCTCTAGCCTGTTTATTCCCGTCGCGCTCTATTGAAATCCGACCTCTACGTATGCAGGCGCTATGGTGACGGGTCACAGGTTCCTATTCTGGCTGTAACGGACTGAAATGCTTTTCCCGAACATTTGTAAGGTACTCATCAATGCGATTTAGTCTGGCTGAAGCAGCCCCATGGCTATGCCCCTGCTTCTTTCTGACAGACACCCCACAGGGTCGAGAAAACTTTAAGTAGAAAGCACTTCCGAGCTAACGCACCCGTGTAAATGATTGTGCAACTTAACCCTTGACCGGTGCAAGACCGGTGAAGAGCCCCATCTGAAGGAATTTAGTCTAAGACAGACATAAGATGTGTGGTCCATGTAATGCTTTGTTGCTCTACATCTTCGTACAATAGAGAAATGCGGCGAATTTCCCTGGTGTTGTTCCTGGTTCTGGTTTGTTTGGGGAGCAAGCCTGCACAGGGTCAGGCCGGACCACCGGCTTTCGACCTGGTTGGCCCGAAGGTTGACGTCCATGTAAAGCGGGGCGAGGAGACCCTGCCCATTGGACAGGTGCCCAACCTCATGCCCGGCGACCGCCTGTGGATCCACCCTGACTTTCCTGAGAGCCAGTCGGCACACTACGTCCTCATCGTTGGCTTTCTGCGCGGTGCCACCAATCCCCCGCCTTCTGAATGGTTTACGCACGTCGAAACGTGGTCAAAAAAGGTCCGTCAGGAAGGGGTTTTCGTCACCGTGCCGGCCGAGGCACAGCAGGCAATAATGTTTCTGGCGCCTTCTACAGGTGGCGATTTCAGCACGCTCCGCAGTGCGGTCCGGGGACGGCCGGGCTTGTTTGTACGCTCCACTCAGGATCTGAACTTTGCCAATGCAGACCGCATGCGGCTGGACACCTACCTCGCCGAAGTGAAGGTGACCTCGCAGACCGACCCCAAATCGCTGAAGGACCGGGCCCAAAAAGCCGCCGCTGTTCTCGGCATCCGGTTGGAACAACAGTGCTTCGACAAGCCGTCTGACCAGCAGGCGCCTTGCCTTACCCAGCACACCGAGGGCATGGTCCTCGACGACGCCAACGTCTCGAACCGCGTGTCGCAACTGACCAGCGGCAGCAGCGTCGATCTGATGAACCAGTTGGCCTATTCACCCATCGGCGGAGCCGGCGTATTCAGTCCTTATATCGGAGCCATCCTGGACACGGCTCGAATCCTCGCCTCGCTGCACACGGCTCACTTCCAGTACATTCCTGCGCTGTCATTGCCGACCGACGACACGCTCAATCTGCGCCTCAGTGTTCCTCCGTCCTTCAAAGACCCCAAGTCGGTAGTTGTCATTGCGCTGCCTCCGGTCGGTCCGGCAAAGATGCCGCCGCTGCATCCTTCCAACCCTTCCGAGCAGTTCTGCGCGCAGAAGCCGGGACTGGTTCTGCCGGCAGAGGGCGCTCCCATGGTGTACGGAAGCCCCGAAGCCCATGACCTCAAGCTGCGGATTCAAACCAAAACCGGCCCCATCGAAATCCCGGTAAAGGCAGATGCCGGACAAGGTGGACTGGTGCTCACTAAGGCCGTGCCTCCCTTGCCGCCGGGCGAGCTGGTCGGGGCCGTCGTTGGCAAGTGGGGCTTCGACAACTGGGAGGGACCGCGGTTCCATCTCGTCGCCTCCGGGCCCGGCAAATGGAGAGTAGCCTCCAGCGACGAGCTCGCTCTGGTCGTCGGGCGTGAAGATACCCTCCATGTCCAGGGTGAAAACACCCTCTGCGTAGAAAAGGTCGACGCGCAGCCCGCTGGAAGCACTCCCCTCGACGTCCAGTGGAAGTCTCCCAGGCCGCAAGCGCTGGAGTTCGCAGTTCCCCTCAGAGATGCGAAGCCCGGCGAAGTTTCCATCAGCATTCATCAATATGGTCTGGACAAGCCTGACAAGCTCACGCTGATGGCGTATTCCGAGGCGGCCTCGCTCGATCGTCTGACCCTCAGCGCCGGCGACCCTGAGGCAGTCCTCTCCGGGACCCGGCTCGATGAGGTGGCCAAAGTCTCCTTCAGCAACATCGACTGGACACCAGCCGAGTTGAGACGCGTGCAGGATGTCGATCAGCTCAGCCTCAAGGCGGGCAGTGCTACCGAGACCCTCGAACCCGGGAAGCGCTACACGGCCAGGGTCACGTTGCGAGATGGCCGCGACCTAAAGGTGCCGGTCACGGTGGAGCGGTCGCGGCCTCAGGTCGCCCTGCTCAGCAAGGGCTCACAGGAAGAAGAAACCGCCGACCCCTCGCCTGTGCATCTGGGAAGTCCCAATGACCTGCCCGTCGAGCGCAGGCTCGTCTTCTTTCTAAAATCGAAGTCCCCGCAGAATTTTCCGCGCGATCAGAAAGTAGAAGTAGCCGCGGCCGACAATAGCTTCCACACCACGCTCTCGCTCAGCGACGGTACGTTAATGCTTGAGGACTCGAGTACCGCGCTCGGAGTTGTGGAGCCGCTGGCAAAGTTCGGCTCCTCCGCATTTGGCCCGGTGCAGGCGCGCGCAATCTCCGGGGACGGAGTGCCGGGAGAGTGGCTGTCCCTCGGAACCCTGGTGCGTTTGCCCGGCTTCAAGGAGCTGCGCTGCCCGCACGCGATCTCGAAGCCATGCACCTTGGCGGGAACGAATCTGTTTCTCGCGCGGTCCATCTCTGCATCATCCGATTTCGACAATGCCGTGGACGTCCCCGCGGATTTCACAGGCACGCAGATGACCGTGCCTCACCCCGCCAACGGGATTTTGTATTTGAAGCTGCGCGACGATCCGGAAACGGTGCACACTCTCGGCCTCACCGTGCTGCCGGCCACGCCAAGTTCGTCCGTCGCTGCGAAGTCAGTCGAAAAACCCAGCGAGTCAAAGCAAGGCGAATCCAGGCAGTCAGACCAGCAGAGCGCCCAGACTCCCCCGCAATCCAAAACCGAACCGTAAGCCGAATTGTCAGCGTGTGGCACTGACGCAGATGCGGAGGGAGCAGCCCTCAGGCTGCTGAATGCTGAGGCATCGTCGACGCGGATTTAGCCGCGGCCTTCTGGGTCTCTGCGAATGCGCCTAATTAAAGAACGCCCTGTTCTTCTCCACAAACTCAGCTTTGTCCGCCGGCAGATCCGCTTCCGCAAAGATTGCGTTCTGGGCGCAAACGCTGGCGCAATTGCCGCAATCGATGCACTCATCGGGATTGATGTAAACCTGCGAGACCGTCCCGGCCGCGGGGTCAGACTGCTGAGGCGCGATAGCGCCAGTAGCGCACTCCGAAACACAAATAAAATCCTTGGTGCATGCATCGGTTACCACATAAGCCATGAAAAATTGCTCCTTGAAGGATGGCGGCGCGACAAGCTTGCGCCACATCGAGCTTATCGAGCAACGCTCAACGTGCTCCGTGACTCGAGTCACAAGCTCCGGACGGCGTTGGTCGGGTTCGGAACTTGCTACAGATAAGCTTCCGTATCTCCGGACTGCAACCGATTCGCTAAAGGCCGACCAACGCATTGAGACGCCCTAAATCCGGTTCACGGCTCGCTGGGATAACAACAAAAGGAAAGAGTCCCTTCTTTTTCATTTCCTCTCATCAAGCCAATAGGTCGTGCGCGCCTCGACGATGAGTTTTGGCTGTCCGACGACCTTCACACGAAGCGCATGAGGTCCGGGGATAAGCGGGAAGGGACGAAAGGTCAGGATATATCGATTCGGCATGTTGTTCATGATTGCGATGATACCGGCGGCAAGCGACCTTTGGTCGCTAAAGTTGATGTAGTCCCCGCCAGTGAGTCGCGTCAGCGTCCTGGGAACATTCTCTCGCAATCCATTTTTTGCGGCCGTGAACGCGAGCTCTGCGACGCGTAAAGGAGGAAGGAGGTCGCTAGCGCAGTCCCAGGTTTGGATAGCGCGATTCCCATGAGCGTCCGGATCGGCCCCGGGAGCACGGCTCATGCACCCGCCGGATTCATAAGGAGTATGCGAGTAAGGCGTACCGCCGGGACGGGGAATCTTTTCCGCGCGATGGGCGGCATCCGCGCGTGCGCTTGAAAAAGCAAGGCTATAGATCGTCGTGTTCGTATCGCTAACTGCACGCACAGCGTCGGCAAGCGAGATCTGGCTTCCCTTGTCAAAGGTTTCGCTAATGAGTAGAACAGCGCGCCGGTAGCGTGAGGGGACATCCTTCAGCTGTTGAATGCCGAAGGCGACGGCATCCAGGATTGCGGCGCCGTCGTCACCCGGCTCGAGCCCGGCAATAGTTTTTGCTGCTTCCGGGATGCTGTCGGCAAAACCACGCGCCAGGCTAGGAGCGCTATCAAAACGAATGACGGCAACTGTGTGTGGGACGTCTCCGATCAAGTCTTCGAGGAGCGTCTCTATATGCTGATAGTCCTTCAGGCGTGAGGCTGCGCGTCCACCGCTTTGCACGATGATAGCCAGCGCGATTGGCTCGCGTCCGGTCTCCTCTTCAAGGTGGAGTGTCTGCGGGATGCCGTTATCGAGGACGACGAAGTCCTGAGCCTTGAGCAGGTATACTCGTTCCCCGTCATGAGACTTCACAAGAGCTGAGACCATGACCAGGTCTGAATTAACGGTCACGGTGTCGGATTGCGCTCGAGCATACAGTGAGCTGAACCAAGCAATGCAAAGAAAAAACGCTAAGGCATGACGGATTTGCAAGAGAACTTTCTATTGCTCCCTTGATGTGAGAATGAGGTCTGCTAATTCGACGTCTTTGTTGCCATTCGGTCACTGCAATAGAGCACGGGACAATCCTCTAACCGGAATATTTCGCAAAGAAGGAAGAGTATGTTGGGCTTAGAATGTTTCCGGAATTGCGAATCGAACGGCCCATCAAGACTACGGGAGCAGCAGTCGAGACGTATCTCTCCAAGCTGCGTTGAATATGCGAGTAGTCCCAGCTCAAAAGTCAGCGCTGAATTGTCATTCGCAACGTTAGACGCGCAGGCTGATTTGATCAGCGCATGAACTCCACACCCGCGCCATCGTGATGTTTCTGACCGGCCCGTCGTTGATGCTTCGCCACATACATCGCCGCATCCGCTGAATTCAGCAGGCTGTCCTGCGTGTTTCCATCGACAGGGAACAGCGCGATCCCAAAGCTTGCTGCACCGCGAATCTGATTCTCATCCACCTGGAATGGATTGGAGAAGCAGCCCTCCAGTCGCGCAACGACAGCATGAATTTCCTCGTGGCTCACCGCATGGTGAAGGAGGACGGCGAACTCGTCGCCTCCCAGGCGTGCCATCACATCGTTAGGCCGAAGCTGATGCCGCATGCGAAGCGTCACCTGCTGAAGATACCGGTCGCCGATCTGGTGGCCGAAGTGGTCGTTGATCAGCTTGAAACCATCGAGATCGATGTAAATGAGCCCGAACGTCGACTGCTCGGCATTAGCCTGCTCAATCATCTCCGCCAGCCGCTTTTCGAGAGAGAAGCGGTTGTGCAGCTCCGTGAGCAGGTCGAATTCCGACCGGTGCTGTAGATCGGAATAGAGACGGCGGTTCTCGATCGCCAGTGCGATCAGACCGCCCGCCGAAGCGAGCGCATCCGTTTCGACCTTCGATGGCTTGGTTTTAGCGTGGAAGGCAGCGCTGATCACGCCCAGCTCCATGCCGGACCGCGAGAGGATTCGATGTTCGACGATGCGCAAGCCGGTGAACTGTTTGGGGCAGGTACCACGCTGCCGCAGATCCGCGAGCTGGCACCAGCACGCTGCGCCGTTCAGACGGAACGACACGATCTCGGTCGCCTCCTCCACCATGTCCAGCAGGCTCGTGTTGCCGTTCAGATGTTCGAGCACCCGGCTTCGCATCTGCTCGATTCGCGCCAGCCGCGCGATGTGGGTACGTCCGCGCCGCTCTCTTCGCCATGCGAAGGTCCCGGTCAGAACTATTCCGCCCAGCAGCGCCCCCACCAGGATCGTGAGATTTCTGACCGTCAGCGGCGACGGTCCCGCGAGTACGGTAAGGTCATCCGGAGATCGCAACAGGATGTCGAACGCGGTTGGCTTCTGGCTCTCCTGGGCCTCTGAAACTCGGCAGACTCCTACGATCCGTACCGTCGATCCCGCCGCGATCTGGCGCAATTGTTCTCCGCCATTCAGGTGCCGGGGATGCTCGAGAATCGCCTTGAAAAGATGCCCGCCGGAGACAAAGACATATTCGTCCTGTCCTGCCTCGCGGACGGCTGTCAGCAGTTGAGCGTCAATCGAAACCAGGTCGAGTGCGTGGCGGCCGCTTGCCAGCACGTCCGAGGTCGAGCTGATCGGCACCACGCTGGAGGGCAAATTCAAATCCTCGATGGCTCCACCTGTAAGAACCAGCGATCCGTTCTCAACGTCCGGAAACCCGCTTACCGTCGCAAGGTCTCCTACCTTGGCCGGCCGCTCGAATTGCGTCATCACCATCACGCTTCGGTCGCCATTCTGCAAAACCAGCGTGGATCCGGGCTGATAGTAGGTGATAGTCCCCTCGATCTTCACCCGTCCCGTATTGTTATGGACCTCGTAGCCGCTCAGGATCTGATCCATCGGCGTGATGGGCAGGTCTTTAGGTGCGATCGCCGCCGGATGGATGACCTTCAAATCGGCAACCGATGGGGCCTCGATCAGAATGCCCGTGATCTGCATTTTTCGATCGAACCTGCCGGCCACTGCGCCGGTAAGCTCAACCTCGGCGTCCAGTAGCGATGCCAGGTCGATCGGCCCGCTTTCCGGCATCTGGGCATCCACCGTTCCGTCCTTCATCTGCAGCTGCAGGTAGAGGGTAGAGTTCCCTTCGTCGCTGACGACATTCGCGCTTCGTACAAAGCCCCGAACCATGGCTCGCTGGCAATCTAGCTCCGCGCGGATCAGCTGCCGGAATTCAGCCTGCGTTGGCGGGGGAGGCTCTCCATGGCCCTGCACTACGATCTTGTCGGCCTTCACTTCGGGGCGAAAACTGGCGCGCGTGGTTCCGTTTACCAGGACTCGGTCTCCCGGCGCTAATGCTTGATCCGCACTTGTCTCAACGTAGATCGCAGTCTGGCCATCCTGTACGAACAGGTCCACATTGCCGTGCGCGTAGTAAGTCACCACCCCGGTAAAAGACACGGGTAGCGCCCGGCTGGCTTCCTGATTGGTGAGGGAGTGGATGGCGCTGAGCGTCGTTAAAGGCGCAGTCTCCGCCCCCGCCATCACCGCCGTAAACAGCAGCGCTGCGGCGAAAATGAGGCCGAAGGTGCGGTAAAACTTCATAACGTAGCCCGATCACCACTCATTCATCGCGCAGGACGTTCTCAGAATGTCGGACGATGAGATCGGAGGAGCTGCCGCTCCCGCGAGATCGCTAAGCCCATGGTGGATAAGTAAGTCTACCGCCCTCATTGCTGGATTTTGCATCCTCAATCGTGGAAGCATGTGACTTTCGATTTATACGACTAAACTCGTTGATTTCTTTCCAGATTGGGACAATCACCTGACGTTTTACCGCTCTGGTTTCCCGGCGCCTTCCTCCCCAAAAACGCGCAACAAAAAACCCACCGCTTCCGGTGGGCTTTTTGCTTGTGGGTCAAATCGGTCAACACTCGCCTCAACCCACGCTGCATCCACGATAGGCCCGGTCGTAAAGTCGTGCATCCCTCATCGGTAACTACGAAGGCAGAAACAATAAAACCAAAGTTCGTCGGCAAATCGGAAAACGATTCATGGCATCGCCGCCTCTGCTGACAACCCCGACGCCAGGAAATGAAAACCTGTCCCCCAGCTTGCATGCCGTGATAGCGTAAGAGGACCGAAATGAGCAGTTTCCCCTTCGGAAAACCTATGATTTGCGCACCTCAAAGGACGCCGCGCGCCTGCGCGAGACGGCAGATGCTGGCTCTTGCAGTGCTCTGTTTCGCGCCAGTCACTTCTCTGTCGCAGTCCAGCGGAGGACCGGCGGTCGTGCAACCCGGCGCCCCCGGCGAGCCGACCAAGCCTCTTCCCAACGACACCCACGCGACTCTACCGCCCATATCCAGAGCCGACGTCGACTTCATGCAGGGAATGATCATGCATCACTCGCAGGCCGTCGAAATGACTGCCCTGATCCCTTCCCATACCGAAAACAAAAACGTCCGCGCAATGGGAGCCAAAATCAGCAGCTCTCAGGCCGACGAGATCCGAATGATGCAGAGATGGCTTGCCGCACGAGGCCAGGCGACATCGATGGAGATGCCCGGCATGCCCGGGATGGATATGTCCGGCAACGCAATGGCTCCCATGCCGGGGATGCTCACCCCCGAGCAGATGGCAGCCCTCAAGAAGGCGCGAGGAACGGAGTTCGACCGCCTGTTCCTCTCCGGAATGATTCAGCATCATGGCGGCGCGCTCGTCATGGTGAAAGATCTGTTCAACAGCGCCGGTGCGGGACAGGACGCGGAGATCTTCGACTTCGCGACAGATGTCGACAACTCGCAGCGGGCAGAAATCAAAATCATGCAGAAATATCTGGAGGAGCTTCATTGAATTTGACGCGAAGTCTGACCCTTCCCCTCGCCGCCATGGCCGCGGTTCTCTTCTTCCCCACCCGGAACAGCGCACAAGATCAAAAACCGGCGCCCGATGCCGCAGGACAGCCTGCTCCGCAGGCGCAGGAGAAGCCCAAGGCCGAAGCTGACCCCTTTTCGCCGCAGCCTGCTCCGCCCCTGCCGCCGGGAATGACAGGATCGGATGTCAACGACCCGCGCGCCAGCCTTAAGCCCGGTATGTACGACGCGGGTGAAGTCGCCAAAGGCCTCAAGCACGTGGCCTACGTCAAGAAGCCGAGCGCGTTCCAGCTTCAGGCGACATCCAGCGATGATCCAAGCGTGCAGAAGATGCTGGGGCAGCTCGGTGTTGGTTCGGCAGAAAAAATGCCGAAGGCTCTTCAGCTCGTGATTGCGCAGCTGGCATTTGCCAATTCCGATTTCGCGTTCCAGGGAACGCATCTCTTCCAGGGAAACTTCTACGGAGTGAACATCTACGACATCAGGAATCCAGCCAAGGCCTCGCTGCTCACCTCGATGGTGTGCCCGGGCGGCCAGGGCGACGTATCCGTCTACGGAAACCTGATGTTCATGTCGGTTGAAATGCCCAACGGACGCGTCGACTGTGGCGCGCAGGGATTTCCCCCGGAGCCCGCGCCCGAGGCGGGAAAAGAAAAAGAACGCCGCCTGCCCGTTCCGCAGAAGGATCGCTTTCGCGGTGTAAGAATCTTCGACATCTCCGACATCAAGAGCCCGAAGCAGGTCGCAGCCGTGCAGACATGCCGCGGATCCCATACCCACACGCTGGTCCTCGATCCCAACGATAAGGACAACGTGTACATCTATGTCTCTGGGACATCCTTTGTGCGGCAGTCAGAGGAACTGGCAGGCTGCTCCGGCGAGGGCCCTGAGAAAGACCCGAACACAGCGCTCTTCCGAATCGATGTAATCAAAGTGCCGGTCGCTCATCCCGATCAGGCTGCGATCGTCTCCCATCCGCGGGTGTTCATCGATCCGCGCTCCGGCGTCGTTAACGGTCTCAACAACGGCGGAAGCCACGGCAAGGGGGAAGAGAAGCCGCGCGACACCGATCAGTGCCACGACATAACTGTGTACTCGGCGATCGGACTCGCAGCCGGTGCATGCTCGGGCAACGGCCTCCTCCTCGACATCAAGGACCCCGTGAATCCGAAGCGCGTCGATGCCGTCAACGATCCAAACTATTCGTACTGGCACTCGGCGTCATTCTCCAACGACGGGTCGAAAGTGGTCTTCACCGACGAGTGGGGCGGCGGCCTCGGAGCAAGATGCCGGGCCAACGACCCCAACAAGTGGGGCGCCGATGCCATCTTCAACCTGAAAGACGACAAGCTGAGCTTTGCAAACTACTACAAGCTTCCATCGGCGCAGGGCGACACCGAGAACTGCGTGGCCCACAACGGGTCCCTCATTCCGGTGCCGGGCCGCGATATCGAGGTGCAGGCGTGGTACCAGGGTGGCGTCTCCGTCATGGACTTCACCGATCCTGCGCACCCGCAGGAGATCGCGTACTACGATCGCGGGCCCATCGATCCCAAGATGCTGGTGCTCGGTGGCGACTGGTCGGCCTACTGGTACAACGGCGCCATCTACGGGTCTGAGATCGCCCGCGGGCTCGACGTCTTCGAACTCACTGCGACAGACCTTCTCACCCAGAACGAAATCGATGCCGCAAAATCAGTGCAGGTCAAAGAACTTAACGTGCAGAACCAGCAGAAGCTGGAGTGGCCGGCAAAGCTGGTTGTAGCCAGGGCCTATGTCGATCAGCTGGAGCGCTCGCAGGCTCTGCCCTCCGATCAGATCGCGTCACTGCGCAAGGCAATTCGCGATGCGGAGAAGTCGCACTTGAAGGAGAAGCAGGTCGCAAAGCTGAGAGCGATGACAGATGGCCTGGCTGCAAAAGCATCTTCTGCGAAGCCATCCGACGCAAGTCGCCTTCAGGCTCTCGCTGAGATCCTGAAGCACCCCGTAGCTTAGAACGCTTCGAATCCTCAAAGGCCCGGCAGGGAATTCTTCTGTCGGGCTTTTCTGTTTCTCGTCACAAGTCGCGATTGAAAGTTGAAGGGGAACTTGCCCGCCGGATAACTCCCCGCCGATTTTTGGCGTCTCTTGTATATAGCAACGGTTGCCACTCAGGGCCCTGAAGCTCGCGGGGAAGACACCGCATTCGTCTTCCGGAAAAGTCGGCACCCGCGCAAAAGATATCAAGAGCTAGAGCCAGTCTAAGTAAGCCGATCCTCGACACAGCGCAACAATCTTCAGAGCGACGTTTCCGTTGCATCTCTGGTGCTGCTGGCGCCTGAGAAAAGATCACTGACTTCCCGATACCACAATGAAAGGCGAAGTGTGTATGGAACTCGTTTCCCCATTGACATTTGCCTCAGAAAACAGCCAGCCCCTCGGCGCAATCGTTTTACCTGCTGCCCTCGCAGGGAAATCGTGGCAGCACTTCAATAGAAAAATTGGCATGCATCGTGTAGTCCTTACACGCTTGCCATCGCGGTCTGTTGCCTTACAAGAATTTGACGCAACCATTAGGCTGCATTTGCATCCGGCTCTCCTGATATTAAGGGAAGTATCAGATAGGAAAGGACTAAGTCCTCAGCGCTTCCTACCTGGGTTTCTTCCATCCGCCTGGGCCCAAATAGTTAACCCCTTTAAGTCCGGTGTGAACTCAATTGGCCATTCAGGTGCTTAACAAAGGGTGAGATATACATCGGCTCTAGAGAAAGTCGCCGAGGAACTTACATCGCAAGCCCATGCGCAAGCCATCCGGAATTCAAGACCGATGGATCCGGAAGGGCATGGAAATACAAAAGCGAGGGTATCGCGAATGCAAGGCAATAATACGCAAGGCAATAATGCATTAGATATAGTGGCGAGCGACGGTCCGAGTCTGGGAACAATTTCGGCCGTCAGCGTATTGCGTGAAACTTTTCCGGCGTCATCCTGGAGACGTCCGTCGCCGTTCCTTTCTTCGGCTGTGAAGCATGCTTTTTCACTCCGGTACGCCGTAATGAAGCGCACCATCGACATCGTTCTCTCCAGCCTTCTTATTCTGGCGCTCTTTCCAGTTATGTTGGCGGTAGCAATCGCGGTGGCCGTTACATCGCAGGGTCCGATCTTCTTCACGCAGGAGCGGCTCGGACGCTTCGGAGTTCCGTTCCGGATCATCAAGTTCCGCTCGATGTTCTCGCGCCAGCACAAGAACAATGTGCAGGCCATCAACGTCAAGCGCGAGATTCACCAGCGCAACGAGCAGGCCTATCCTCTGAACAAGGATGTTCCTGATCCCCGCATCACGCCCGTGGGACGCATCCTCCGCAAGCTGAGCCTCGACGAGCTTCCTCAGCTTTTCAACGTGCTGAAAGGCGACATGTCTCTCGTAGGCCCGAGGCCGATCGTCGAAGCGGAAGTCGAGCTCTACGGACAGGAGTTTCCCTTCTATGACCTGTTCAAGCCCGGCATCACTGGCCTGTGGCAGGTTTCAGGCCGCAGCGATATCGGCTACGAGCGCCGCGTTCAGTTCGACCGTGAGTACGCCAGCAACTGGAGCTGCTCACTGGACTTCGAAATCCTGACGCGGACCATTCCCGCCGTCATCACCATGAAGGGCGCGTACTAAACAAACTGCTCTGCCCGGGCAACAACCGGGCAGCCTGAGACTATATAGATTCGTAATAGGTTCATATATCGCTAACTTACAGGGTTCAAACAGCCGCGCAGCGCGCAGAAGATTAGGGCGCCTGCGCGGCTTTAGTATTTTTAAGGGATGAGTGGCCCGAGCAGGCTGCTGGATGTCTGGAAAAAGTCATCAAACCCAGGAAGACACTGGGAACCGTAGCGACAGACAGATCAAAATAAAGGAACCATGGAGAACGCGCGACTCGAGGGAACGACCAGGGGCCTGCCCGGAGCCATACCCGCGGCTACGCCCTTCGCCGCGGCTCCAGGCGATCTGACATCTCTCGATCTCCTCCTCATCATTACCCGCCGCAAAAAACTGGTCGCGCTAATCACCGCGCTCTGCCTCGGGATCGCGCTGGTCCTCGCCTTTACCCTCCCGCCGCAGTACACCTCAACCGTCACGATCCTTCCCCCGCAGGGAAATTCCCTCGTAAGCCTCATGCTGGCAAACCAGATCGCCGAGACTAGCGGCGCGGTGAGTTGGAAGGCCAGCAATCTCCCCGGCATCAAAAGCATGAACGACATGTATGTGTCGTTGATGAAGAGCCAGCCGGTGGAAGATGCGGTCATCCAGCGCTACGCGCTCCAGTCCCAGTACCGCAAAAGCAACCTCGAAGATACTCGCAAGACCCTCGAGAGCCACACGACGATTGATGGAGCGACAAAGGATGGGCTCATCCGGTTGACCTTCACCGATCGCGATCCTAACCGATCGGCTGAAATTGCCAACGGCTACGTGGAGCAGTTCAAGAGCCGGACGCAGCATCTGAATATCACAGAGGCGTCCCAATGGCGGGTCGTCTTTGAGAATCGCCTGCAGAAGGCCAGGGCCGACCTTGAGAATGCCGACCAGGCCCTCAAGCCATTTAAGGCTTCCAGTGGCTCGTCGGAACAGGACTCGCAGGCGCGAGCAAAAATAGGAGCCGAAGCGCGCATGCGAGCCCAGATCGTTGCAAAAGAAGTTCAGATCGAAGCCATGCGATCGTACCCCGGCGATGCATATCCAGCTCTCATCCAGGCGCAGGCGGACCTGGTCATCTTGCGGACGCAATTCGACGCGCTCAACACAGCGAAATCCCTCAGCCGGCTCCCTTCTCCCAGCAGTGTGGTCCCGCAGGCTGGCGCGGACTATCTCCGCAGGATGCGTGACATGAAGTATGCCGAAGCTACCGTCGCGGCTCTCGAAGAGCAATTGGAACTCGCCAGAATGGATGAGGCGCGTGAGGACGCTTTTCTCCAAGTCGTGGCTCCTGCGTCTGTCCCGGAAAGAGCTTCATTCCCGAAGCGTGGGCTCTTCGCCGACGCAGGACTTCTGGTCGGCTTCACCCTCGGAATCATGTTGGCGTTCCTGCAGGGCGGACTTGTTCGTATGCAGCAGAACCCGGCGAGCAACGAAAAGCTCGGCCTTCTGAAGATGTCGCTCTGGGGTAACACCAATGGCGCGTCGGCGGCAGAGATCAATGTAAAAGAGAGTAGCGGTAAAGAAAAAGAAGAGGGTGCTCTTCGCCACGTGCATCGGGAAGCAACGGGATCAGGATTTTAGACTTCGCATAATTAAGCTTCTGTTTTTTGCGCGAACATATTTTTTCTAGATTTGGCCGGAAATCATGCTGATCGAAACCACAACTTCGCCGCGGCCGTCACCGGGCCTGTGGGGGGCAGTCAAATACTTCCTCCGCTATAAGGTCGCGCACGCCATCGGGCTTGACCGCGCCATTGCGTTTACCGTGCTCGGCCGCATCATCCAGGGCCTCGGCAGCGTCGGAAGCGTCCTGCTCATCGTGCATTTCCTCACCGCGGCGGAGCAGGGATACTATTACGCTCTCTGGAGCCTCGTAGCCCTCCAGAGCGTCTTCGAGCTGGGCTTCTCCTTTGTGATTCTCCAGGTCGCTGCGCACGAACGCGCGCACCTCGAGTTCCATCCCGACGGCACCATCACCGGCAACGAAACCTCGCACGTACGCCTCGCATCGCTGCTGCAGCGAGCCGTCAAGTGGTACACCAGCGCGGCCGTCGTCATGGGCATCGTGCTTCTGCTGGGCGGAATGAGATTCTTCTCCGTCCATCAGCAGCCGCAGGCGCCGAATATCTGGATTGTTCCGCTCAGGGTAACGGTGCTCGCTTGCGCCATTACGTTTTCCATCGGGCCCATCCTGTCTTTCCTCGAAGGATGCGGTCAGGTGACGCATGTCGCGCGCATGCGGTTCTTCCAGTCGCTGGTCAGCGTGGCAGCATCGTGGACCGCCATGCTGAGTCATCACGGATTGTTTTCGCCGGCGATGGTCCTGCTTGGCCAGGGATTCGTCGCGAGCATCCTCCTCTACTCCCGCAGGCACCTGCTCATGCCGCTGCTGCGAAGGCAGGTTCGCGGAATGGGCATCAGCTGGCGTCGCGAGGTCTGGCCCTTCCAGTGGAAGATCGCTGTCAGCTGGCTCTGCGACTACTTCATCTTCCAGCTCTTCACTCCCGTGTTATTTGCATTCCGTGGTCCTGAAGAAGCTGGGCGCATGGGCCTGTCCATGAACATCGTCACGCAGATGAGTGCCATGATGCTGGCCTGGATGACGACGAAGGCAGCGCCATTCGGCAGCCTCATCGCAAAAAAGGAAACGCCCGAGCTGGATCGCATGTTTTTCCGATCGTTGCGCCAGTCTCTTCTCCTGTTCACCGGGGCGGCGGTAGCCATTCTCGTGGGTGTGCTCGCGTCGCCCTACATTCTGCCCAAAATCAGCAGGCGAATTGAAAGCTGGCCCATCTTCCTCCTCCTGCTGCTCACGGCCCTTGGAAGCCATGTCGTGCAGAGTGAGGCCATCTACCTTCGCGCTCACAAGATGGAGCCCTTTCTCGTGCAGTCGATTGTCATCGCAACATGCACCGCGGCCAGCGTAGTCATACTTGCGAAAACATCTGGAGCGATGGGTGTCTCGATAGCCTACTTTCTCGTTCTCGGCGTTGCCGGAGTCATCTCCGCAACCACCATCTTCAGAACCAAGCGCCGTCAATGGGCGCAGGCGGAGGCGTGAGTATGCGTGCCAGCGATCGAGCATCCGAGCTTCGCACGTCCGTGGCGATGTGCACCTTCAACGCCGGCCGCTACCTGGACGAGCAGTTGCAGAGCATCGCGCAGCAGACCCGCTTGCCCTTCGAAGTCATCGTCTGCGATGACGGCTCTACAGACGGCACGATCCCAACCCTCAAGCGCTTCAAGGCAAATGTGGCCTTTCCGGTCACCATCGTCGAGAACACCGAGCGCATGGGTTCCACGCGAAACTTCGACCAGGCCATCGAGATGGCAAAAGGAGACGCCATCGCTCTCTGCGATCAGGATGATCGCTGGCTGCCGCATAAGCTGGAACGCCTCACCGACTGCCTCATCCGAAACCCGTTTCTGGGTGGCGTTTTCTCGGATGCTGAGCTGATCGATGGAGACGGAAAGCGTGTAGGCAAAACGCTCTTCGCGCGCCACAAGTTCACGCCTGCCAGGCAACGCAGCTTCGTCCACTGCCCGACAGCCACGCTGCTGAAGCACGACATCGTAACCGGAGCCACATTGATGTTTCGCTCCGCAATCCGCCGCTACTGCTCGCCGATCCCCACAACGTGGGTGCACGACGGATGGCTTGCCTGGATGCTCGCGCTGCATTCCCGGCTCACGCTCATCTCTGAGCCGCTCATCGAATATCGAATTCATTCCGGCCAGCAGCTCGGGGTTGGAACTTCCCAGGCCGCCCAGCGCGGCAAGCAGGAGACCCGCCGCCAGTTCTACGCACGTGTCGCCCGCCAGTTCGAAGATCTGCTTGGCCGTGTCTTGGAAGAGGGATGGAGTGAGCACGACCCCCTCATTGCGAAGATCCGTGCCAAAATCGCATTCCTGAAGCGGCAGGCAGCACTGTCTCCGCAATTCGGCATGAGAACGATGCAGATGCTGGGGCAGCTTCCCAACTACCTGCATTACGCGCGCGGCCTCGCATCGGTGCGAACAGACCTGCTCCTCGGGCGTGAGATGCTATGAGCGAGCTCTTATTCAGCACTAGCCCGCCTGCGGAGGCAGCCATGTCTTCCCCGGCCTTTTGGACGTCGCTTACGGACAGATTTGCGAAACGCAATTTGGTGCGTGGGGAGCTGAAGCCTTCTTCCGAACTGCCGTTCTTCTGCAATCCACTCATCATCTTCACTGGCAACTGGGTGCTGATGATGGTCTCGCTCAGTTTTCAGGTCACATACGTTTCGTATCCGCATCCCGGGATGCCCCTGCTGCTCTTCGCCATTTCCCTGGGATCTTTTCTATTCGGCTTCGTTGTTTCGCGCATGCTGCTGCGCAGGTGGCCGGCGTCGAATGGCATTCCGACCTACTCGCTCGACGTCAATCGCCTCTGGCAGATGAACCTGCTTCTTTGCGTCGCGGCGCTCATGATCGTCGCCTTCAACTGGATATTCACAGGCCCACCTCCCGCCGCCGGAGATCCGACCTCGTACTTGACCTACGGGCGATTCAAGCAGGTTCTCTTTCCGCTGCTGGTGACCATAACGGTGAATGCCACCCTCGACCCGTCCCGATGGCGCAAGCCGCTGTTCATCCTCTTCGGCATGGCCGGGATGTCGCTCTACATCACGCGCGGGTTGATCATGGTGGCCCTCCTGCAGATGTTCTTCGTCTTCTCGCTCAAGACCCGCATGAGCAAGCGGAAGCTCTACACGATATTGATTTGCTTTGTCGTTTTCGCGGTCAGTGTCATCACCGTCATTGGAAATTTGCGAACAGAGCAGAGAGTCTTCCTCGAATATCTGCAGATCAGGCATAGCTACTTCCACTGGCCGATGGCCTTTCTCTGGCTGAGTTCCTACGTCTCGATACCGTTTTCGAATCTGTGTTGGCTCTTTGCCAAGGAAAGTTTTCACGGGCCGACATTCGCATTTCTGTACCCCCTGCTGCCGTCGTTCCTGATGCCGCCGGATCCGCACGCCTACATTCACAACAATCTCAGCATCATCGATGGTGCAAGCACCTACCTTGCCGGCTATGCACTCGACTTTTCTTACGTCGGGATTTACCTGGCTAATCTCTTGCTCGGTATCGGTTGCGGATGGATGCGGGAGCGCGCCTTGCCGCGGAGCCTCCTGGTCTCGAGCATTCTTCTTACCTGTCTGTCGTTTATCTTCTTCAGCGATATGTTCACTCCGCTCTCGACGATCCTGCAGTTAGCAATACAGAGCGTGGTGCAGCGAAAATGCTTCCAATGGGGTGAAGAGCCAGTGGTCGGGATGGTAGTGCAATGAGCGAAATCAAGCCGGTATTCACAGAGTCGCCGACGCGATTGAAGGCCATGGTAGTCATCGTGCTCTATCGGATCGCGCCGCACGATTCGCCCGCCTTCCGCAGCGTGATCGCCGCGCGAGAGGCCATTGCCCCCGCCGAAGGCGAAGTCCGCGTGCTCCTGTGGGACAACAGCCCCACGCCCGGAGCGGGAGACAACCTGCCCGACGGAGTCGCCTACTTCGGAGACAAGAGCAACTCGGGCCTGGCGACCGCATACAACCGCGCGATGGAGTGGGCCGGCCTGCATGGCGCTGAATGGTTGTTGACGCTGGATCAGGACACCGCAGTTCCCGCGGATTTCTTCATCAGGATGGCCGCTGCGGCGACCGCCAGCACCCGCTATGCCGGTGTCGCAGCGATCGTGCCGCAAATCGCTACCGACGGCAGGCAGCTGTCGCCCAACTGGTTTCAGTTCGGCGCGATTCCGCGTTGGTTCACGAGCGGATACGTCGGCGTCCCCGGTGAGCCGGTGTTTGCGTTCAACTCCGGCGCGATGCTGCGCCTCGATGCGCTGAAGCAGGTGGGCGGATACGATCCGCGATTCTGGCTTGATGACAGCGACGCCATGATCTTCAGCAAGCTCCACCAGCACGGCAAGGGCGTCTACGTCGCCGGAGACATCCAGGTTCAGCACGAGTTCTCGATGAAAGACATGCAGCGGCGGATGAGCGCAACTCGTTATCAGAATGCGCTCTGGGCCGAGACCGCGTTCTGGGATCTGCGAATGAACTGCCTCGCCGGCTGGGAGCGAACTCTCCGTCTGATGGTGCGCATGGTGAAGCACTGGATCCGGGGAGATTCCGCCGAGCTCCGGCGGATCACCTGGGCTGCCCTGATGCGGCGTCTCTTCACATCGCGCCGCCGTCGGATCGAAGAGTGGCTGGACTCCACTGAGGACCGTGCGCGCGCCGCGCAGCAGCCGTTGCGCAACCCGCGAATCTCCGTATGCATGGCAGCCTACAACGGTGGCCGCTTCGTCGAGGCACAGCTGCAGTCGATCCTGCCGCAGTTGGGGCCGGAGGACGAAGTCCTCATCGTCGACGATTTGTCAAAGGATGACACAATTCTTCGCATTGAGGGTGTAGGCGACGGTCGAATCAGGCTCATGAAACATCGCGCCAACTCCGGTGTCCTCGCGACCTTCGAAGATGCGCTCCGATCCGCAACCGGTGAAATTCTCTTCCTCTCGGATGACGACGATATCTGGGCTCCTGCAAAGGTGCTGCGTTTCACTGAAGTCTTTAACAGCAAGCGCGACGTAGAAGTAGTGTCGAGCCGCGTGCGGATGATCGACGAAAACGGTCTTCCCCTTCCTGATTCGCGCATCAATCGCGGCGGCAAATTCCGCGCTGGCTTCTGGCAGAACCTCTACAAGAACCACTACCAGGGCTCGGCCATGGCCGTTCGCGCATCCTTGCTTGGACGCGTCCTGCCTTTCCCCGCGCAAAACTCTTTTCTGCACGATGCCTGGATAGGCACCCGCAACGACCTCCTCGGCGGCAAGTCATTTTTCATCGAAGAGGACTTGCTTTTCTATCGGCGGCATGCCAAAAATGCCAGCCGCACAAAGCCGCTCTCTCAGCAGATACAGACCCGTGTTGACCTGCTGCTGGCGCATCTGAAGTACGCATTTTCTGCTGGATTGGCCAGGCAGGTGGAGTGGTAAAGACGATGCCGTCAGCCCGCATCGAGGTCATCATTCCGACCTACAACGCCGCGCGCTACTGGCCTGCGCTGTCGGCGGGCATCCGTGCGCAAAACCTCAAGCCGGCTCGCGTCATCGTGATCGATTCCGCTTCAAAAGACGGCACAGCCGAACTCGCTCGCAACGACGGCTTCGAAGTCCTCGAGATAACGCCCCAGCAATTCAATCATGGCGGAACCCGCCAGATGGGTGCGGACTACGCCGCCGATGCCGGCATCCTCATCTACCTGACGCAGGACGCCGCCCCCTACGGTGAAAATGCATTCGCGAATCTCGTGAAGGCATTCGACGATCCTGAGATCGGCGCCGCCTATGGCCGCCAGCTTCCGCGCGAAGGAGCCAGCCCCATCGAGGCCCATGGCCGCCACTTCAGCTACGCCGAATTGTCCGCGATCCGTTCGTGGGAGAGCCGTCAAGCGATGGGCTTCAAGTCGATCTTCTTCTCCAACGCATTCGGCGCATACCGTCGCGAAGCCCTCATGAGCGTCGGCGGATTCTCGTCGGATGTCATCTTCGGCGAAGATACCCTCGTCGTTGCGCGTATGCATCGCGCCGGATGGAAGACCGCCTATGTCGCCGACGCTCTCACCAGGCACTCGCACGACTACACCATCGGCGAAGAGTTCCGGCGCTATTTCGACATCGGCGTTCTCCACTCCCGCGAGAACTGGCTCAACGAGCACTTCGGCAGCGCTTCCGGCGAAGGCCGCCGCTTCGTTCTCTCCGAGCTGAAGTACCTTCTCAAAAACGCTCCGCATCACATACCCTCGGCCGTGACGCGAACCTTCGCGAAATATCTCGGATACAAAATCGGCCGGCGCGAGAGCCGTATCGCACCTCGCCTCAAGCACCGCCTAGGAATGAACCGCCAGTACTGGCTCCGTTGATTCGGCCTCACCTGCCGTGCCCCAACTAGCCTTCCGAGTAAGGCACAGTGAAGTAGAACGCCGCGCCTTTATCGACATCGCCCTCAGCCCAGATCTTTCCCCCGTGCCTGGTAATGATGCGATATGCGGTCGCCAGCCCCACGCCCGTTCCGTTGAACTCGCTTTGTGAGTGCAGCCGCTGAAAAGGCCGGAAGAGACGATCGGCATACCGCGGATTGAACCCCGCCCCATTATCGCGAACAAAGTAGACAATCTGGCCGCTCTCGTCCCTGTACCCAAACTGGATCAGCGCCGCGTCCTGCCTCGAGGTGTACTTCCAGGCATTGCCAATGAGGTTGTCGAGCACTACCTGCATCAATCCTTCGTCCGCGAAGACATGCGCGCCCCGCGAAATGTCGAAGCGCACGCTCCGCCCGTCTTTCTCCGCTTCCAGTCGAGTCACGATTGAATCCGCGATATGGCTGAGATCAATCGGACGGCGATGCAGCGGATGGCTGCTCGCGCGCGACAGATTCAGGAGATCATCGATCAGCACCGACATCCGCTTCGAACCCTCGAGCAGCCGGTCGACGAGCATGCGGCCTTCCGCATCCAGGCTTTTGGACGACGAATGCTGCAGCAAAAAGCCGATGTTATTGATGTGCTGCAGCGGCCCGCGCAGATCGTGAGCAACAGAGTAGGAGAAAGCCTCCAACTCCTTGTTGGTCGACGAAAGCTCGGCCGTGCGTTCTTCGACGCGCTGCTCGAGCTCGGCGCGCGACGACTCGAGGGCACGGTCCCGCACCTGAATCTGCCCCAGCATCTCGTTGAATGACTTCACCAGGAATGACAGCTCGTCGCTCGAAGGCGGAATCTTCGCGCGCACGGAGTAGTCGCGCTCGCGCGTCACGATCTGCGCAGTTTGAGCCAGGTCTGTGAGCGGATCGCTGACCAGGTGCCGGATCGTCGCCGTCGAAAGCAGCGCAATGGCGAAGCAGACAATCAGCATCCCCGCGGAGATCAGGCCGAAGCGCTCGATGCTGCGCGCAACTCCGCTGGTCTCCGCAAGCATATAGACAGAACCCACCCATCCGCCCTGAAACCGAATGCGTGTTCCCAGAAGAATGTCCCGTCCCTTCGTCCAGAAGTGCTCGCTTTCGCTCAGCGTCAAATGCTCGTTGAGTTGAAACTGGCTGGAAGGGTTCCGAAGGTATCGCGCGAACTCCGTCCCATCCGGCCTGACGATCACTGCCGCCCTGATCTGCGAAGAATTGCGCAAAGCCGCAAGCGTATTTTCCGCAGCCTGCTTGTCGTCGAACTCGAGGGCCGTCACGCAGTTTGCCCCGATGATGTTCGCCTCCGCCGTCATCGAAATCATCAGCTGCTGGCGGAGGCTGTACAGGTCGTAAATCAGAAACGAAATATATGCGAGCAACAGCGAGACCCCGCCCACCAGCAGGGTCATCCGCATGAGCTTGTCAGAGATCGATTGGCTCTTCCAGATATTCACGGCAAATCTCCCGTTGGAGGTCTGCCTGAGACGGACGAAGCCACACGAAGAAGTTCCGAGCTCAGAACTAAATGAGTCCGATTGACCGCATTCAGGTTCACGGCGAACCGTACATGGCCTGAGACAGGGACGAACTGAATCATCCCGCCATGCTCGAGGAAATCAGGCGCGTCGCTGACCGTAAGAATATCTGCGCTGCCGAGTATGGCAAGATCCTCCCGTACGCGCGCATTCTCGGCTGCGCTGAGAAACACGATTGCGCAGGACTTCGCACCAGAGATGTCCTTGAGCGGAGTTATCCGCACGGGGAGGTTATTGATCCTTGCGCCGCTGGCGATCCCTTCAAGCGATGAGGCCATCGCATCGTGGCCCACCGTGCAAATGTCGAATGCAGTTCGCGTCGGACCCTGACGCGACAGGCGCACAAATTTGCCCAGGTTTAGAAGTTGTGCCGCCTTTGCGTCGAAATCGCTGGGTTTTGCAGGCGGCGGTGCGAATGATGCTCCAGCGGTCCGTGCCAGAAGCAGGCTGGCTGCAAGTGCCCGCTTGGCGTGCGTCCAGAATTGCCGACGCCGATGGTGTCTGGATCGCGAAAGCTCAGTTGGAGATACCACCTGCATCCTGTCTTCTTTCAAGGAATGAGTAGCTCCCGGTGAGTCGCTCCAGACTGGTTTTGTCGCGAGAAACAGCAAGGAATTGGATGTCGAGCCGAGGGCAACTGGTTGCCAGCGGCGGATTACCGATTCTCGGCTGCGGTCCGCAGAGGCTCGACGCTCACAGAGCGCGGTTCGCTCATGTACTGCGTCACCATCTCCAGAAGCCTGGCAGGCTCACCTTTACGGACAAAGCCTGATACAAACGGCGCGATGTCGGTGGGCAGCGCCCAGAGGTCAGAGAGCACCAGGATCGGAATCTGCGGATAAGCAGCGCGAATCTCCTGCGCAAACTCCGGAGAGGTCTTCGTCGAATTGAGCCGGTAGTCGAGAAGAGCCAGCCCGAGCGGCTGATCTCTGGGAATTTCAGTGCCGGTGAATCGCACCAGAAGAGGAAGGAACTCGTAGCCGGCCTGCTTCATCAGCAGCCCGTAAATCTCAAGATGCATGGGGTCATCGTCAACGATAAGAACTTTTAGATGACGCGAGTGCATGTCGAACCTCCGCGAGAGCCAGCGTAGAGAATAACCGCAGTCCGGGATCAGGTCAAAAGGGAAGAGGGCCGTTTTGAAGTGCCCGGGAGACGATCAGATTCCGCCTATCTCCGTCTGTCTAAAGGACGAAGTGGAATGACTTTCGCTATCCACAGGCAGGTATTGATTCCGATAAAATGATAAAGATGAGTTTTCCGATCAAAACCTGCGTCGTCTGCGGAGAGGAATTTGAGTTAAAACCCGGCAAGCCCGGATTCGCCAATCGCTGTCCAGAGTGCAGCGTCTCCGACGAAGCGCCGGAGCAGAAAAAGCAGCAGAATCTCAGCCCGGAAGAACGAAAGGCTGAAGCCGAAGCGAACGCCGAACGGCGCAAAGCGATCCGCGATCTGCTGTACAAAAAAGACCGATAGTCAAAGCGAAGTCTCATACCCGCACACGCCGTCCACATCGGCGATCTACATTAGAGACCAACCTGCGATCCCCGTCAGAAACCACATCGGCGATCCGCACTATTTACAGGACACCGCCGCGATTCCGGTGGAGGCCAACCTACGATTCCCAGTAGAGATCACGAATGCCGAAAGCCCGCATTCGAACCGGCTGTCTCCCGGAGGGAGAATCGAAAATAGCCCAGGGCAAAGCCCTGGGTAACGGAACCTAGAGATATTCAAGCCCCGTAGGGGCGGCAGAACGGCGCCGACACTCTCGGCGCGATCGCCCGCAAGATCTGTCGAGCGCTGAGATCTGCAATTTCCGTCAGAGACCACACCGGCGATCCACATTAAGAGACCACGGCTGCGATTCCGTCATAGACCAACCTACGATCCCAGTAGAGATCAAGAATGCCGAAAGCCCGCATTCGAACCAGCTGTCTCCCGGAGGGAGAATCGACAATAGCCCAGGGCAAAGCCCTGGGTAGCGATCACGATAAAAAATAACCAAGCCCCGTAGGGGCGGCAGAAACGGCGCCTGCACTCGCGTCTCAACCCCTCCGGAATCTGTCAACCCCTCTCCCCTCTACGCCCCTTCTAACTCCTTCATTCCACTGATAATTCTCCCCTGGCCCGATTTGCATCTCTTCTGCCCCGTTCGGCGCAAACTTATCTGATAACTGAAAACTTGCACCGCCGCGCCATCGGCCAGCGTGCGCGCAAGCGCACGCTAACACTGCTAACTCTAAGGAGAAACATGCTCACTTCATCCGCACCCGCCTTGAAACTCCCGCTGCTCAACAGCAAAAACAACCTCCTCGTTGCCGTAGGCGAAGTCCTGCGCGCCATGGCCGAACGCCGCATCAAGCGCTCTGAAGCCGACACCTTTCTCTGCGGCCTCAAGTTCGCCTCTCGGCTCATGACCGAAATCGACCGGGAAGCCGAATCCCATTCAACCGGAGCCGACGATGCCCATGCCCCCAACGCAAGGCCGTCACGAGAGGCATCGGCTGGAAAGACGCAGACGGCTCTCACCCACGTTCCGATCAAGGCCCCGATCAAGCCGGGAGCCGCACTCAAGCCGTACCTCAAATCCGCTCACAGCGACGAATCATCCTTCATAGAGATGCTGTGCGCAAAGGCGCAATCATTCACCGCCTCACAGCCGTCCCGGTCGATCCACATCTAAGTCATGACCGCAGAGGAATATACAGAAATGTGGGTACATTTTGACGGGCCAGATCAGTCAAAAAAGCCCGCTTAACAAGACGACCAGCGCAGGTCCGAAACAAAAATAACTGAAGCCAGAATTTGTTTCAGGGCACAACTTCACTCACGGCCGTCGAACGACGATCCGTAAGAACAGGAAGGCTCCGTCAAAAACCGACTCTTGTCACCAGCTTGTTCCGCCTTGCAGCTCTACGCCGCGGCAACTCGCTTGATCAGGTCAGACTGTTCGCCGTCGGTTTCGGCTCCGATCGTGAAAGCATCCAGAACGCCCGTGCCAAGGGCAAAGCGTATGGCCTCATCCTGGCGTTTGCGCATGGCGCCCTGGCCCAGGATCTTCATGCCGATAATTCCCTTCCCCTGAGCACGCATCTGCTTGATGACGCCGATCACGGTTTGCGGGTCGGCATCCATGTGCGCGCCCACCGGATTGAGCCGAACCAGGTCGACGTCGACCCATGTCGACGCGGCTGCAGCGCGCAGAGCTTCAATGCTGTGGCAGGAGACGCCGTGAGCCTTGATGATTCCTTTTTGCTTGGCCTCGGAAAAAACATCCATGACTCCGCGGTAGCGAGTCGTCCAGTCGTCTTCCGTGACGCAGTGGATCAGCAGAATGTCGATGTATTCCGTCTTGAGTTCGCGGCGATAGCGGTCGATAGCTGCCTTCGCCTCCTTGGGCTCCCGGATATCGCACTTAGTCATGAGGACGACTTTGTCACGCGGAAGCTTCGCAACCGCTTCAGCCACCTCGGGATGAGAACCGTAAGAATCGGCGGTATCAAAGAGCGTGAGTCCGCGATCGTAGCCAGTGCGCAGAAGTCGTGTGAGGCTCCCGGCCCGAGTCTGGTTGGAAGAGCCTCCAAACCCGACCGTGCCCGTGCCCATGGCGAGACGGCTCGTGCGAATCCCGGTTTTGCCTAGGACGACAGTGTCGGTAGCTTCAGCACGATGAGGTGTGTCGAGCACCAGCAGATCGGCGATTGCGCGAGGCGCGAGGCAGGTTGAGCCGAGCCCGGCCGCAGCGTGAGAGATGAATTTTCTCCGATTCATGAGGACCTCCGGGATCGCGAGAGAAAGGATGCGCGAGCGGAGCTGGAGAGAGCGCCGCACCGGTGGAGTGATTCTACGCCGAAGCCGGACTAGCTGACCACTTCCATGCAGCGACTGTGTTTTGAACGGGGGCATGACTCTAGTCGCGCCGAAGGATTTAGCCGTGCCGAAGGCACCGGATCTATATATCGCTATAAAAGTGGGTGCCCCGGGTCCCCTGGCACTTGAGGACCCGGGACTAACACACCGTTGACTTAATAAGGACGACCGCTCATCAGGTGATCCCACGCCACGCGGTATCCGCGGCGATAGCCTTCTTGAAAAGGCCGCTTCTGATCACGAGGAACATCCGGATGCCGGTAGGTGTCATGCCGGTTGATGTCGGGGTTGCGGCGGTGCTCGTAGTCATCGCGTGCCGACTCAATCCCGTGGCGGAAACCGTTCCGGCGAACGTCATCATACCCGTCGGGAAACGCATCCCAACCGCCGCGCTGTCCATAAGCCGGCGGTGGTGGCCCGTACGCCGGCGGCGGAGCTGCAATATGCGACATGGCGACGTTGTAGCCGCGAAGAAAGCTATCGCGATAGACCTGGCGAATCCGTCCCGGAACCCGCGGGTGACGATACTCAGGTCGATCATCTGCATCTGGCCGACGGCCATTTGCGAAATCATCGCGCGCCGCCTCGACCCCGTCATGAAAACCACGCCGCTGGATATCATCCCAGGCATCGTCCGGACGATCCCAGTCACCGCGATCCTGCGCCAAACCGGAAGCAAGAGGAGACGAAGAAAATGCGTGAGTACGAGGTGCAGAGAGCAATACGAATGCCGCACAGCCGCTTAACGATGCGATGCGTAGCCAATTGAGATTCATTTTGTACAAATCTCCTTCTAGATCTAGTTCTAACAACCTCAGCAACGAATGCTAATGCCGCAGCGCTGAGGCTGCCAACCAAATAGCTTGTTATAGGTATCAACACCGATTACTTCAGGGTGTTGTGTCAGGCAGCAAAAGAACGCCCGGCGCAGGGCCGGGCGTTCCGGTTAGTTTTATGAACTGGTTAGAGCTGCGGGCGATCATAGTCGCGGTCACGATCGCGATCATGCTTCATGTGATCCATGGCGCGGCGATAGCCTTCCTTGAAGCCCTCGCGGAACTCGCCGCGATCGTGGTCGTCGACCGGCGGGTGCTTATACACCTGGTGATCGTCGGCATCGGACTTGTGGTGATCCATGTAGTCGCGGCGAGCAGCTTCCACACCCTCGCGGAACCCCTGCCGTTGCGGGTCGCGGTAGGTATCCGGTGTACGGTCCCAGTCGCGATCGCGATCGCGATCACGGTCGCGATCCTGATACTGATCCTGGTATTGCGGGGCGCTGTACTGCGGAGCGCTCGGGGGCGGCGGTGGTTCCTGGGCCGCCACTTTGATCGCTGCTGGCGCGGCCATGCAGAGTGCAAGAGTTGAAACAGTCATCCATTTAATGTTCATAAGATAAGTAACCTCCATAGGAGCAAAGCTCCACGTACAACGGATGAGATGGGAGCTGGAGGGCCTGCGTTGCCCCTCGAGAGGTTGCCCGGGACGGAAAGAAATGCGCAACTGTAAAGCTGCGGGACGAATAGAGTTGCGTGCTTCCAGATAACTACTTGCAGAAGTCCTGGCAATAGAGACTGCACATGGATCAGCTGCAGCCAGCGCGTCTGGAACGAAGGTCAGGTTACTGGCGGGAGTCGGGCTCGCGTGGGATTGCACATCTTTACCGCCTTCTGGCCTAAGATGAGCTAAAGAATCATGAACAAGGTCGAGAGATGGGCGTGTCTATCAGCCATTTGCGCTGCTGCGATGGCATGGACTGCCCAGCCGTGCGTCGCCCAGTTGAAGTCCACTCAGAGCAAGAAGGTCGCGCCGAAGAAGGAGCCGACGTCTGCCGAGTTGTTCGCCTACATGCGCGGCGTGCTGCTGCAATACAGCGCTGACGATGGCGTCAACGACAATCTCGAAGTAGCGATCGATCCCACAGCGACCGTTCTCACAATCAAGCAGCCCGATGGGCATTGCGACATCTTCCTGAACGCGCTCGACGCGAACACGGTTTCCTGGGACGTCTACGACGCGACGGATTCCATGCAGACCCGCGCACCATTGGCGCGCCTGACGGTCGTTTCGGTCGCAGGCAAGAAGGCGCGGACCTGCTATGACGTAGAGAACAACATCGATCCCGCCCCCTCGGCTACGAGAGCGCGGATTCTCTTCTCATGGGAGAAGATCCCCGACGGCTCCGGCTTCCAGTCGAAGTTCACAAAGGCGCTCAAGAAGCTGATCACCCAAAGCGGCGGCGGAGCGGAAGTGAGTTTGTTTAAGTAGAGCAACGCCTCGCATGTTCAGTTTGCAAGCACCCGTCTGTGCCGCTTGGATTTGCTGAGACCGCCTACGAACAAAATGATGATGCTCGCCGACGTCATAGACTCTGTTGGATGAGATATCCTCCCTTATCGAGGAAAGGGTGCATGACGGATGAGAGAGACCATTCTTTGACGCCGGGATTGACTAGCTTCTTCGTTTCAGTCCGCCTTCGGTTATGGCAACTCTGTGACGTCGGAAGCCGAAGGACCGCGAATCTTCTAAGTCGGCTATCGAAATCTGAACGCATTGTTCTTAAGCTTGCAGTTGCCTCCTCCCTTGCATTCTTTTTTGTTTATTCATGGACTCACTCTGGACCGGCCGAATACTTTGCCGGCGGCAAGCGTGTGATTCCTCGGACTCTACTTTTGGGCCTCGTGCTGCTCTCGGCACTACTATCCTTGGTGTCGGAATTGATTGGCAAGGAATAGCGACTCTCGGTCGCATAGCCCGTGCTCGATCGACTACTACTGATACAACCGAATAGCCCATTCGACTTTTTGGGGGGTATAAGTTCGGCAATCAAAGGCAACCGCGAACTTCTCCGCTTCGCCCTCGCTGCATGAAGGGTTCACGTCGAATGACAGTCTGATGGGGAATGCGGCGTCTGCGGGAGGCAGAATCCCTGGACTGCGACGGTGTGTCGCGCGAGGAAGAATCTGATGGGACGCGCCTTAGATGAATACACGACCGCCTCCCGTTTGGATCGGGAGGCGGAGTAGTCGTGGTCAGCTAGGAACTGCTCTTAGTCAGCGACAGCGTGAGCCGCGACTGGCTCAGCCGGTTCCTGCGCTGCATCGCCGGCGACGTGCACGCCGACATGGGCGGTGACTTCGCGGTGCAGCTTCACCGAGACGGTGAAGTTGCCCAGACTCTTGATCGGCTCAGAGAGCTGAATCTTGCGGCGGTCGATTTCGAAGCCCTTGGTTGCGAGTTCGCTGGCGATGTCGGCGGTCGTGACGGAGCCGAACAGCTGGCCGTTTTCGCCAGACTTGCGGGTGAAGCTGAGGGTGAGGGGCTCGAGCTTGGCAACGAGGGCCTGCGCCTGAACCTTTTCTTCGGCGGAGCGGCGCGCGGCAGCGGCTTTCATCTGTTCAATGACGGCCTTGTTTGCCAGTGTTGCCTGCAAGGCCAGCTTGCGGGGAAGAAGGAAATTGCGTCCGTAGCCGTCGGCAACTTTCACCACGTCGCCGCGGTGACCGAGATTGGCTACGTCTTCTTTCAGGATGACTTCCATGTGAAACTCTCCAGATTTACGGGCAGCCGAACTTGGGTGCCGTCCGTCCGTTGTGTTAGACCCAGGCGTACGACTTTCAGTTGCGCCGCGCCAGATTCTATCGCGACTCAAGCGCGGGCGTCGCCTGCGAAATTGTTAGATCAGCTACAACTAACGCGCCATTCGTAACGGACGCGCCAGAGGCCTACTGGTTAGTGCCGCGTTGCGAACGGCAACAGAGCGATATTGCGAGCCTGTTTGATGGCGCGGGTCAGACGACGCTGGTGCGTGGTGCAGACTCCCGTTAGGCGGCGAGGCACAATCTTGCCGCGCTCGGCCACAAAGCCTTGCAACAGACGGACATCCCGATAGGGGATGGCGTCGATCTTCTCGGTACAGAACTTGCAAACCTTCTTGCGGCGGAAGAACTTGCCGCGTCCGCCGGGGCCCCCAGGACCACCGGGACGGGGTCCGCGAGGTCCGCCGGGACCGCCCGACGGCCGTTCAGATGGAGGGCCACTCTGGGCGGCTGGTGCCGCTGGTGCCTCGGGTGCTTTTACCTGGTTCTCATCAGACATGTTGTTTCCTCTTCAAGTACTGACGGGTTTATCGACCTGTCAGGGGCTAATGCCCAGTTAATTTCTTGGCCATACCGGAACAAGCGAACTCGTTCCCCGATTACAAGCTTCCGTCCGTCTCTCCACTCCGGCTCTCCACTTATCGCGGCAAGACCGCGATCAACGGATCAGCCAGGAGTCTAGGCGCTGGCGGGAGCGGCTTCGGCCGCAGCAGCCGGTTCAGCGGCAGGCGGGTGGGCAGCCGGCGCGGCGGCCGCAACAGGCGCTTCCGCGCTTACCTTGCGACGGGTGCCGCGGATCGCCTTGATCTTGGCCAGGCGCTTCTCTTCCTCGTCCATGCGCACGGTGATGAACTTGATCACCGGCTCAGAGACGCGGAGACGGCGCTCAAGCTCGAGGACCACGGGGCCACCGGCCTCAACGGTCATCAGGATGTAATTGCCGTCATTAAATTTGCGGACAAGGTAGGCCAGCTTGCGGCGGCCCATCTTCTCGACGTTCTTCACTACACCGCCACCATTGGTGACGCTGGTTGTGAAGCCGGCGATCAGCTTGTCGACGTCTTCGTCAACCGCATCCGGCCGAACGATGAACATTACCTCATATAAGCGAGACATCCGTGTTTCCTTTCGCCGCGTGTGCGGCTCAAAGTTCTTAGTTCGCAGTGTGCAGTTCACAGTTGGGATTTCTGGTCCCGCGCTCTGTTTGCTACTTTCCTGCTCATTTCCTCCGCCGGGTTGTTTTACTCGCGGCGGTTAAACTCGTTCATCGCGGGGCCGGGTCCCTCCTGGATGATGCGCCGGGTGGCGGTTGCCACCTTGTCCAGCACCTCGTCCAGCTTGGCCAGATCCCCTTTGCGCATCGGCGATAGCAGATAATCTCTGCCTGGTCGCTTGCCGCCAGCCTCTTTGGCCTCGGGCGGCAAGTCCAACCCAACTCCTATGCGCAACCGCAGCCATTCCTGGCTGCCGAGAGCGCTGGTAACGCTGCGGGCTCCGTTGTGTCCCGCAGGCGAACCACGCTCCCTGATCTTGAATGTCCCCAGCACCAGATCCAGCTCGTCGTAAATCACGAGAAGGTCTCGTGCCGGGTCCACCTCTAGCTCCCGAATCAAAGCGGCAACTGAAACGCCGCTCAGATTCATAAATGTCTCCGGCTTGGCCAGGACCACTTCGCGCCCCGCCAGACGGCAGGTTGCGGTGACGGCCCGGCATCGCCGGTTTTGAACCACAACGCCCTCTTGTTCTGCGATGCGGTCAATTGCCATGAACCCCGCGTTATGCGGCGTCCATAAGTACTCGAGTCCTGGATTGCCGAGCCCCACCACCAGAAAAGGTCGATCGGGGCTGCGCCTGTTTTCCGTCTCGAGCACCGCTTCCAATCCCTACTTCTTCGCCGGGGCAGCGGCGTCTGCAGCTGCGTCGGTCTTGCCCTTCTTCGCCACTTCGGGTTCGGCAGGTGTGGCACCGGCTTCTCCGGCTGCGACAACATCGCCCTCGGCTGGCGTTGCGACTGCTTCTTCGCGAATGGTGACAACGTGCGCCACGGTTGCATCTTCGTTGTTCAGGTATTTGATCTTGTCGCTGTGCGGCAGGTCGCTTACGCGGAGCACGCCGTGCAGAGCAAGGCCGGTCACATCGACGTCGATGTGGTTGGGGATGTCGGTGGGGAGGCACTCGATTTCGACTTCGCGGAGAACCTGGTCGAGGATGCCGCCTTCTGTTTTGACACCCATCGGAATGCCGATGAGCTTGACGCGTACGCTGACCTGGAGGAGCTTGTCGAGCGCGATGCGCTTCATATCGATGTGGATGAGCTGGTCCTTGATGGGCTCACGCTGCCATTCAACGATCATGGCTTTGGCAGAGGGAACGCCCGCGACTTCGACATCGAAGATGGTGTTGTGGCCGGTCTCGGAGAAGAGAATCTTCGTGATCTGCTTGGGATCGACTTCGACAGCAATGGCGTCCGCACCCGCTCCATATAGGACGGCGGGGATCTTTCCTGCGGCGCGCACGCGACGGGCGGCGTTTTTATTGAACTTGCCCTCGCGGGGCTTGGCTACTACTACTTCAGGCATTTGAATCTCTCTTTTCTGTATTCGGGCACGGGATCTTTGAATCCTGCCGCTCCCTTTGTGAAAAGCCAGTTGCCAGTTACCAGTCATCAGTTCTCAGGTGAGAACTCGAGATCGAAACTGACGTCCAACTCCGGTTAATGTTGAGTCGCCTTGCAACTGGCGACTGAAAACTGCTGACTGGAAACTAGCTAAACAGGGTGCTGACGCTGGTCTCCATGTGGATGCTCTCAATGGCGGCACCTAACAGGCCGGCAATAGAGAGCACCTTAATCTTGGGCAATTTTTGAGCGGCTTCCCGCAACGGAACGGTGTTCGTAACAACCACCTGGTGAAGGCGCGAAGCAGCAATGCGTTCGATGGCCGGTCCGGAGAAGATGGCGTGGCTGGCGCAGGCGTGCACACTGGCAGCGCCGTTCGCATAAAGCGCGTCCACGGTCTTCACGAGGGTTCCGGCTGTATCGATAATGTCGTCGATGATCAGGCAGGACTTTCCGTTCACGTCGCCAACCACATTCATGACTTCGGCAACATTGATGTCGGTGCGGCGTTTGTCGACAATGGCCAGCGGTGCTCCCATCTTCTGCGCGAAGAATCGCGCGCGTTCCACGCCACCGGCATCTGGAGAGACAACGGTGAGGTTCGGAAGATTGAGTTCGCGGAAGTAGCTGACGAGAACCGGGCTGGCGAAGAGATGGTCGACTGGAATGTTAAAGAAACCCTGAATCTGCGCGGCGTGAAGATCGACGAAGAGAGCGCGGTTAGCGCCGGCGGTGGTGAGCAGATCGGCGATGAGCTTGGCGCTGATGGCAACGCGGGGGCGGTCTTTGCGGTCCTGCCGGGCGTATCCATAGTAAGGAACGACCACGGTGATGCGGGCAGCAGACGCGCGCTTGAGCGCGTCGATGATGATGAGAAGCTCGACGAGGTTCTGGTCGACGGGGTAGCAGGTGGGCTGTACAACGAAGACGTCGACGCCGCGGACATTCTCAAGCAACTGGAAGTAGACTTCGCCATCGGCAAACCGCTGAAGCTTGGCTTCACCCACGGTGACACCGATGTGACGCGCGATTTCGTCGGCGAGGGCACGGTTGGCTGTGCCGCTGAAGAGCTTGAAGCGTCGGTCCTCGCTGAGATTGCGAGAGCGCTTGCGCTCGGCGGCAGGCTTGGCGTCCTTGGCCTTGGCGTCCGGGTTTTGAGCTGGCTTGGGTGCGCCGTCTTTATTGGCGTCTGGCGAGCCTGGCTGTTTTTCTTCCAGCGTTACTGTCGTCGTTCCCACTTCCATCTCCAATACCTCCAAAACTGGTTGGCTTTGGCTGCATTCTGTCTTTGCGGATGGCAGAGGAGAGTACTGGCTGGGCGACCTGGATTCGAACCAGGATAAATGCCTCCAAAGGGCATTGTCCTACCATTGAACGATCGCCCAACTCCACTCTTGCTTACCGCTGATTGACAGCCGATGGCGAGTCTCTATCCCGCCGTGGAGCGCTGTCAACCGATCGCACAGGGACTTATTCCACAATCATTTCAGTCCAGTACTTCGATCGCGGCAGCGTTTGCGTCATCTGGCTTTGGACGCCTGCCGCGGTCAGCCGTTGCTGGGCTGCCTGTGCATCTTCCCGGGTCAGGTACAACCCGAAGAGTGCCGAACCGGAGCCTGACAGCGAGGCTACGAGAGACGAGGCATGCGGGGCTGCCTCCGGGGTGCCGGTGGCCGCAAGATGACGCTTGATCTCAGCAAGGGAGGGATGCTGGGGGAAAACAACTCGTTCAAAGTCGTTCTGTATCCAGCTCGTGATCCCGGTGCGGACAAGCGCGGACTCTTGACGTCCGGCCAGGTCCCTGTCGTTGGCAGGGACACCGGAGGAGCCTCCACCACGCATCGCCTCCGTAAAGGCGCTGACATAGGCGCGGCTCAACTGCTCCAGTCTATCTTCTGAAGCATCAACGGTCAAACCTTCACTGGCGCACTGCGCGTCCCAGTCGCGGAAGGCTTGAGGGGTTGAGACACCGACCGGCGGGGTGGCGATGAGGCACCAGGTGCGCTCGAAGTCGGGTAGGGGGTAGACAATCTCTCCCCGGCCCCGGCCCAGGACTGCGCCTCCAATCAGGAACAGTGGAACGTCGGATCCGACCTTGGCTGCCAGGTCAAGCTGGTGGGAAGGCCAGTTGCCAGTATTGAGCTGGAATGGGTCTGATCCTGGAACTCCCATGTTTTCTGCAAATTGGCCGGGGTTGAGCCAGCTTGGGCAAGCTCCGGTCAGTGCCCGCTCGGCCCGGCGGACTCGTTCGAGTTCGGTCTCGAGGCCGACGAGCGCGGCTATGGCGTTGGCGGATCCGGCGCCGAGTCCACCCTGTATGGGGAGGCGCTTATCGATATAGATGGAAACGCTGGCGGGGGTGCCCAGATCCTCGAGCGCCAGAGCCACCATCTTCCACGCGGTGTTCCGGCTATCCGTCGGGACGCGAGGATCATTGGATGTGATCCGGATGGAAGTCTCAGTCGCCGGATGGGCAGTTACGGTGACGAAATCGTGGAGCTCGATGGTCTGGTAGACGGTGGCAAGCGGGTGGAAGCCGTCCGGCCGCGGTGCGCCTATGTACAGGCCGAGGTTGATCTTGGCGTGCGATCGGACGGTGGTGGGCATACCGGTCCATTGTAGAGCGAAGCCGTTTTGCCATGCCCCCGGTGCGGCTGGTCACCAGGGGAGAACTTATCTCCTGCACCGGACGTAGAATCGTGTGAATTCCGGCATGGCGGGTGCGCGGAAGGGAGGGCGTCATGACTCCTCTGGATCGAGTAAGAACCGGCGTCGCGCTCCTGCTGTGGGCAGGCGCCTCCCTGCTGAACGGGAAGGAGCCGGTAAAGGCTGCTCCTGCGGCCGCAGAGTTTGTTGCTCCCATCGAACTGATCCACGACAAACCCTATGTCATGGTGATGGTGAACGGCCGTGGCCCCTATCGATTCCTGCTCGACACGGGGACAGGGACCGAGGCGCTAATCTCGCCTGAACTTGTGCAAGAGCTCGGGATTCCCAAGGTAGGACATGCGCGGTTGAAGGATATGAGCGGAGTAGGCGAGCAGCGGTCCGATGTGGTCTGGGTCGAGTCAATCAAGATCGGCAGCATCGAGTTCGATGACGTGCAGGCGGTTGAGCACAGGCTCTTCCGGGAGGAGCAGAACTGTCAGGGCGTGCTCGGTTTTCCGCTCTTTGAGAACTATCTGCTGACCCTCGACTATCCGGGCCGAAAGCTCATTCTGAGTTCAGGCACCCTCGAGCAGCACGCTGGCGGATCGATCGTACCTCTTCGCGTCACCGACGGTGTGCCGATTGTAATGATTTCGATTGCGGGTCACTCTGTCGATGCCCAGATTGACTCGGGTGGAACAGGTTTGAGCCTTCCGGACGCACTTGCGGAGCAGATCAGGTTTCAATCTGCGCCGGTTGAGTATGGGATTGCTGAATCTCTGACAACCCGGTACTCGCTCAAGGCTGCGAGGCTTCAACCAGATGTGCGATTCGGGCCGTATGTTTTCCGGAAGGCATTTGTAGAGATCAATTCCGCGTTCCCGGTAGTGAACGTCGGGTCGACACCGCTGAAGAATTTGGTGCTCACATTCGACCAGCAAGAAGGCCTGATGAGCGTGTACGGCAAGGACAGGATCATGTCACTGGACGCCTCGCCGGTGCTGATGCAAATGCAGAGCGAGCCGCCGCGTCAGGCATCGGACGCCAGACTGGTGCCGGTAGGCTGAGGAACAGCTTCTAGCTACTAGCTTTCAGCTCTCAGCTAACGGCTTAGAAGCCCATGGAGATTGGGAATTCTTGTTGTCTCGAGCGGGAGCTTGCCGTTAGGCTGGGGACGTTACTTCCCTACTTCTCGTTGTCGCACGGAGTGTCGATGAGGCGGCGTTCTTTTCTGAAGAGTGCAGCGGCGCTGTTGCCGGCTGCTGGATTTGATCCGGTTGCAATAGCGGAAGCTCCGGCGCTGGGCCAGGAGCATGTCATTGCTGCCGGGCACGACAGGATGGGAGAGGCGCACTCGCGGGGATACAGTTCGATTCTGTTCAAAGTGCTGCCGCGAGAGACCAGCAACGGACTGTTTGTGGTTGAGCATCAGAACCTTGTGAATGGGGGGCCTCCGCTGCACATGCACCCACACCAGGAGGAGTACTTCTACGTGATCTCGGGTGAAGTGCGGTTTGCTTTGGGAAATCAGAAAGTCGTATTGAAAGCCGGCGACTCTGTTCTGGGGCCGCGAGGTGTACCGCATACCTTTTCCGCTGTCGAAGGGAAGCCCAGTCATATGCTGATTGCGTTTACGCCGGCGGGGAAGATGGAGGGGTTTCTACGGGCGACAGCTGTGCCGAATCCGCCCAGGCAGGATGCTGCCTTCTGGCGCTCGTTTGACCTTGAGTTGATTGGTCCCTCGCCGTTTGCATCGTGACGTCCACCCTGAACTGAAACAAAGCGCCGATGTTGCGCGTACTGGTGATAGAGCTACACTGGTGCGGCACAAGAGACCTGTGTCTTCGGGCACAGAAAGGCGAAACAGGACAATGAAGATTATTCACACTATGGCGCTGGTCGCAGTTTTAGCCGGCGCGTCCGGCTTGAAGGCGCAGGCGCCTGCAGCAGCTCCGGCAGCGTCTCCATCGGACAGCACTGCAACGGCGGATGAAATTGTGGCAAAGCATATCGAAGCCATGGGCGGGAAGGCGGCGATCAGCCAGGTGAAGTCGCTCAGCATCGAGAGCTCAACGTCGGTGATGGGCAGTGAGGCTCCGACAACGACCACGGTCGTGGATGGAGTGGGGTACAAAAACGAGACGGACTTCAACGGCACGAAGATCGTCCAGTGCTACAACGACAAGGGCGGTTGGTCGGTAAATCCGATGGCGGGGGCGGCCGATCCCACGCCGATGCCGGACGATCAGTACAACCTTGGCAAAGGCCAGATCTATGTCGGCGGCCCGCTGTATGACTACGCCGCGAAGGGCAGTAAGATCGAGCTGCTGGGAAAAGAAGGGACTGCATACAAGATCAAGCTGACCTCAAAAGAAAATGCGGAGACGACGTTCCTCATCGACTCGACGAGCTACCTGATCACCTCGATCATGGGAAGAGCGAAGATGCAGGATCAGGACATCGATATCACGACGAAGTTCTCCGACTATCGAAAGACCGAAGTGGGCTTCATGGTTCCGTATGCCATTGATATCGATCTCGGTCAGTTCCAACTTTCCGTTGCTGTAAAGAAAGTGGAACTGAACAAGACGATCGATCCGGCGGTGTTCCAGATGCCGAAGCCGGCGGACGCGCCGAAGCCGGCAGTTTAAGAAAGCTGAGCGCTGCCGCCGCGCTCTGCCTTAGAGCGCGGCCGTGGTGCTCGCTACCATCTCTCTCGCCTTGCGCAGCGATGTGACCGCGTCGCCGAGAGGTTTGAATTCCATCGCAGCGGCGTGCTTGTACTTGAGCTGAGCGAGCTTCTTGTAGACATTCGCATAGTTGATTTCGCCGGTGCCGGGTTCGTGGCGGCCGGGAACGTCGGCAATATGGATGAGACCGATGACGTCGATGTGCTTGTCCAGTTTTTCTATGAGATTGCCCTCAGCGATCTGCTCATGGAAGAGGTCGTAGAGGAACTGAACCTGCGGATGGTTGACGGCGCGAATGATTTCGATGGCTTCGGCGGCTGACTGCAAGAAATATTTCGGATTTTCTTCGGGGTCAATGCACTCAAGCAAAAGGCGCACAGGCTGGCCATCGATCTGCTTGCCTTCGACCAGGGTGGCAGCGCGTTTAAGACCCTCAATGCAGCTGGCGTGCTGATCCTGATGCGAAAGGCCAGGCACGATATTGCCGGACATGATGATCATGGCGGGGCAGGAGAGCTTCTCCATGGGGGTCAGCGCCGCTTTCAGCTCAGCGAGGAATTCGTCACGGACGGCGGGGTTGCCGACTCCATTGTGCAACCCTGCGGTTGTATCGAAGTGGATGCCATGCTGTTTGGCGGCGGCGATGGCCTTGGCGTAGTCGGCTTCAGACCATTTGTTGTATTCACCTACGAGCTCGACGTTGGTGTAGCCGGCTTCGGCAATCTTTGCGAGACGCTCCTCGAAGGGGAGGTCGGTGAAGACAGTCCAGAGCATGACGGACAGCGGGAAGGGAGTCGCGCCGCTCTGGGGAGTTTCGGCAGCTTCGGCGCGAAGCGTTGAGACTGCGATGGTGGCGGAGGCGATTCCTTGAGCGAATTGGCGACGGTTCATCGGGTCCTCTTTTTGGTTAGTTCAACTTTGCCGGATCGGCGCAGGGTCTGCCAATCCTTTTCGGTCTGGTCAGCGTATTGGGAACCAAAGCGAGCGAGAGACTCCGCGAAGGCCTCACCATTGCCGAGGTAGCCGGAGACGACGAGTGGGTCGCCGGATCGGGCATGGCCGCGAGCGAGGAGTTCGCCACAGACTTCCGCAAAGGCGATCAGGCCGCCTCCCGCCAAATCGGTCAGATCTATCGAGCCCTTGTGGTCGTTGAGTTGGCGAACCAGAAATTGGCGCGAGCCGATGTGTGTCCACCCCAGAAATGGATCTGACTGCAGTTGCATAGCGCGCTGACCGATGACCACGCGCTGCCCGTTGTGGGGCCACGGATGCGAGTGCTGCAGGTAAGGCGTATAGGCTGAAGCGGCTTCCTCCTTTATTTGAAGGAAGAGGGGATCATTCGGACCGTTGCCTTCTAGGTAGATGCAGTAGTCGCGCAGCCCGACAGATCCGGTCCCAACGATCTTGAATGCGACGTCGATCGGGTGGTAGAGCGACAGCAGGTGCTGCCGCTGAGGTTCCAGGACTTCACGGTAGGGAGCAAGGCAGTTGATGATCTTCTCTGCCTGCGCACCGGTAATGCGGCTGAGGCAAGACGGGATCTCCCGGAAGCGGCGAACGCCTGGTTTGCCTGGGACGGGCTCCGTGAGCAGGTCGAGGCTGTGTAGGGGAGTGGCGCGCTCTGCTTTGACCAGTGCCGCATGCACCGGCTGTATATCGCCGAGTCGATGGACCTGAAAACGAGCGACGTCCAGAAGCGGGAGACGGGCAAAGGCGCGCATGTGATCGCTGTAGCGCAGGATGCAATGCTGGACAGCATCGCGCGACGCGATCTCTTTGTGCTGCGATTCGCGCCCAGCAAGCACGATGGAAGCCGCCATCCGCTTGAGGTCCCACTCGAATGGACCTCGAATTGTTTCGTCGAAGTCGTTAATGTCAAAGACAAGTCGGCCGTCGGGCGCGGCAAAGGCGCCAAGGTTGCGAACGTGGGCGTCGCCGCAGATTTGCGCTTCGATCCCGGTGTTGGGAACGACAGCGAGGTCAGCGGCCATGATCGGAGCCGCTCCGCGAAAGAAGACGAAGGGCGACTGCGCCATAAGTTGGTGTTTGAGTTTGAGCAGAGCCGGAACACGGCCTCGCTCGGCGCGCTGGAGAAGTGCAAGAGGCGGAGACTTGCGGCCCTTGATGTTGAGCTCGTCGTTTTTCTGTCGGCCGAGCTGCTTGCGCCGCGAGTGTCCCAGATTGCGTCGTTCTTCCGGCGTTGCCCAGGACATCGAAGCGGAGCTCCTCAATTTCCCCAGATGGAAGGATAGACGCTCAAGGTCGGGATGCAAATGCGCGGGCATTGGGCTCACAAACGGTTTGGTTTTGCTCGGGTAAACTGGAGCCCGGCACAGCTCACATGCCTGATACCGGGGGATGGTGCCCGCCTGGAGGAAGTTCCTTGAGGTCTCTTGCCTGCGGGGTTGCGATTGCGTCGACGGCCATTATTCTATCGGCGTTTGGGGCGTATGGGCAGGACGCCGCGACTGACCTGACGGTAGAGAAAATCTTCGGCCATGGCCCTCTGGCGGGAACACCGCCGAGTGGAGTTGTATGGTCGCCCGATGCGCAGCACCTTACCTACATCGATGACGGCGAGCTCATCGCGATAGAACCTGGATTGGGAAAGCCGCACATCCTCGTGGGGCATTCGAAGCTTGCGACGCTTCGCGCCAAGAGCGAACTGAACGAAGAGGACCAGGACCATCGCCAGCGCTATGGGATGCCGAGCTACTTGTGGGCCCCGGACTCGAAGCACCTGCTGTTCGATTCGAATGGAAGCCTCTGGTATTACGAGCTGGCGAATGGAACCGGCATCGATATTGGTTTCACCGGAGCCGGGTCGGGAGACGATCCCAAGTTTTCGCCGAATGGAGAATATGTCTCGTTTATTCGGAATCACGGGCTAGCGGTTGTGCCGCTGAAGAGCGCAGATACCCCGACGATGACGCTCGCTGGATCACCGAATGCAAACACGCTGAATGGTGAGGTGGACTGGTTGTACCTGGAGGAGTTGGGAACGCGCAGCAATTATTTCTGGTCGCCCGACTCAAAAGCCATCGCATACCTGCAGATGCTGGAAGAAAACGTTCCCGAGTATCCGATCACGGACTGGATTCCGACACACGCCACGTTTGAGAGACAACGGTATCCCCAGCCTGGCGACCCGAATCCTGATGTGCGCATAGGAGTGGTGAGTGTGAAAGGCGGAAAAACCGCATGGGTTCATATTCCGATCGAGCAGGGTCAGGACTACATCCCGCGATTCGGTTGGGTGGATCGTAAGACGCTCTGGGTTGAGACGCTGAGCCGCGATCAGAAGCACCGCAGAATCTACTTTGCAGAACCCGGAATGGGAGCTGCACATCTGGTGCTCGAGATCAATGATGAGAAGTTCGTTAATGAATATATGGACGTGTTTGTCGCCCACGGTTGCATTGTGCTCACAAGTTGGGAGGACGGTCACAACCATATCTATCTGTATCGCTATGACGAGGGCAGGACGGATTCAACGCGGGCGACATTGGACAAGCAGTTGACCAAAGGAGAATTCGATGTCGCTGAGGTGTACCGGGTAGACCCGTCGCGCAAGGAAGTGCTCTACGCCTCGAACGAGAGCGATCCTTCGGACCGTCAAGCTTGGCGGGTTAGCTTTGATGGCGAGCGCACGCGCGTAACAGATGCTGAGGGTTTTCATGAAGTGCAGTTCGCTTCGATCGGCGGGAACTATGTGGATAAGTTCTCGACGCGTAAGAGTCCGCCAACGATGAAGATGTGCGGTGTGGGTGCGGGCTGTCTCGCTTTCTGGGGGTCGCGCTCGGTCGATGAGCTTGCGTTGCGCGCGCCGGCGCCGTTTGAAGCCAGGGCCAAAGACGGAACCGCGCTGTATGGAACGCTGTTGATGCCGGCGAGTGCCGCCGGTGCCGGGAGTGTGCCGCTCATCGTGAATCCCTATGGGGGCCCTTATGTGCAGACGGTTGTGAACAGGTGGAGTGACGCGGTGATGTTCGACGAGTTGCTCATGCAGCATGGATTCGCGGTTCTGCATGCGGACAACCGGGGCATGGGTTTCAGAGGCCGGAATTTCGAGCAAGCGGGATATCGCAACTTCGGTCCGGTGCAACTAGAAGATCAGCTGACGATGATCGACTTCGTGCTTGAGAAGCATCCGGAACTCGACGGGAAGCGCATTGGGTGGTGGGGAGGAAGTTGGGGAGGAACCTTCACTCTCTATGCGATGACGCATTCAGACCGGATCAAGGCAGGAGTTGCGCTGGCGCCGGTGACCGACTGGCGCGACTATGACTCGGAGTATACAGAGCGCTACCTTGGCAAGCCTCAGGAGAATCCGGATGGATACAAGGACTTCTCCGTCGCTAATTCGGCCGCAAACCTGAAGGGACGTGTGCTGCTTGTGCACGGAACGGGCGACGACAACGTTCACCTTGGAAACACGATTCAGTTTGTTCAGAGGCTGGTCGAAGCTGGCGTTCCTTATGACCTGCAGCTCTATCCGCGAAAGACGCACTCGTTCGCGGGAGGAGATGTGCGGGTGCATTTGTATGGCAGAATCCTCGAACACTTCGAACAATATCTCAAAGAGGCGGGAGACTGATGGGACAGCCTGACGCCGATGTTGAGGCGGAACTTCACCGTCTCGAGCTGAAGCTGATGCAGCCTGAATTTCGACGGGATCGCCGGCAGGTCGAGGCTCTGCTCGCAGAGGATTTTCAGGAGTTCGGAGCGTCGGGTCGAATTTGGACGCGAGAGGCGACTTTGAATCTGCTCGCCGGCGAAATCTCCACGGCCCCGAGAATCACGGATTTCGCATGCCGGATGCTGAGCGGACGCGTGGCCCTAGTCACCTATTAATCGGTGAGAGTCGAAAAAGGTGCGATAGAACAGGTCGAGGTTTTGCGGAGTTCGATATGGATTCGATCAGGCGAGAGATGGAGGATGAGATTCCATCAGGGAACCCGGACGGCCGGGAGTGACGGAGACTCTCGAAACGACTAGAGCTCGTGCCGACTGAAGAACTCGTCTTTCTTGCTTTTGGGGCAATTGGTGCATTCCAGGCAGCATACGAGAAGAACTGCCACCCCAAGTGTGACCAGTATGGCCAGCACGCTCGCGTAAGAACCGATCAGTTGAGTAAAGGTGTGCATATGGCTAGGCGGACCGCAACCCGCTCCGTTCTCAGTTTTCCCCAAAAAGACTCGGTAAAACGCTTTTGATGCCCAAGTCTACCACTTATTAGGATGTGGGATACGGGTTCCTCAGTTGTAAACGAGCGAACAAAGAGCGAATATAGTTGGATCATGGGAGAGGACAGTGGAAATCCCGGATCTGAACTCGCCCTGGAGCAGTGGCCGGAGGGGACTACGTCGCGTCCGATTACGGCTAGTGTTCGCGACGCGGCTGCAAGCGAGCCGGCGGTCAACTGGCTCTTCGTTGATCTGAATTCCTATTTCGCTTCCGTTGAACAGCAGGACCGCCCGGATTTGAGGGGCAAGCCGGTTGGAGTGGTCCCCATGATGGCGGACACCACCTGCTGCATCGCGGCGAGTTACGAAGCGAAGGCCTTTGGAGTCAAGACTGGAACGATCGTGGCGGACGCGAAACGTATGTGTCCCCACATGGTTTTCGTAGAAGGAAGGCATGAGCTCTACGTGGACTATCACCACCGGATCGTGGAGGCAGTGGAGACCTGCGTCCCGGTGTCGGCGGTGATGTCTATTGACGAGATGGCTTGCCGGCTGATGGGTCGCGAGCGACCGTTGCTTTCTGCGTTGGAACTCGGACGAAAAGTGAAGTCCACGATTCGGGAGAAGGTGGGGCCGATGCTACGCAGTTCCGTGGGACTCGCCACCAGCCGCTATCTCGCGAAGGTCGCGAGCGACATGGAAAAGCCGGATGGGTTGGTGGCGCTGACTCTGGACATGCTGCCTGACGCACTGAGACCTCTGACATTGCGCGATCTGCCGGGAATCGGAGTTCAAACCGAAAAGAGGCTGAATGAGAAGGGCATCCGTACGATGGATGACCTGCTGAAACTGGACTGCGAACAGTCTGGCAAGATGTGGGGATCAGTGTGGGGGCAGAGGCTTTGGTATTGGCTGCGCGGCGAAGATTTCGAGATGTCGGAGACAGATCATCTGAAGTCGATCAGCCACTCGCACGTCCTCGCGCCGGAGATGCGGACTGCTGAAAAGGCCTGGGCGGTGGCGCACAAGCTGTTGCATAAGGCGGCGATGCGGCTGCGGTCGAACAAGCTCTGGGCGGGTTCGATAGGGCTGGCGGTTGGGTTCTCGGTGCCAAGGGGGATGAACGTGCCGGTCAGCAGATTCGGCGTTCCGACGCGCGGCTGGCACCATGAAATCCGGTTGATGGAGTGCCAGGACAACCAGACGCTGATCGGAGCGTTGCGCCGGTTGTGGGACGGGAAGCCGAAAGGCAAAGGGTACGATGAGCCTTACTTTGTGGGCGTGAGCCTGAACGGGTTGGTGCCGGACCGGCTGCATTCCTTGAACCTTTTCGATTCTTTGGAAAACGCGAAAAGCCGTGCCAAGTTGCTGGAGGCGATGGATCAACTGAATCAGAAGTACGGCATGAGCACACTGGCGCCGGCGACGATGCTGGCGGCTTACAAAGCTGCGCCGACCCGGATCGCGTTCCATAGTATTCCCGACCTGTTCTGATTCGTTTCGAGAGATTTATTGCGGCTTCCGGCGGTGTTGCCCTTACACTCCTCATGTTCCTGAATCCTCCTGAACAGAGAGGCAGCCAGTCATGTTCTTACTTAATCGCGAAGTATCGCGCAGGCCAACTCCGCGACTTCCAAGGGTCGTATTCGCAGTTGCATGTCTATTCGTTTTTCGAGCGCTGCTCGCGGCACAAGCGGTGCCATCCGCTTTGGAGTCGCCTGCGGCTGGTCCGCCGCAAACGGGATCGCATGGCGAAAAGCTCCTGGGTATGCCAAAGTTTCACGATCCAGAGCCGTACAACATTGATGAGCATACCGGCTACAAACAGATCTTTGACGGCAAGAGCCTTACAGGGTGGGATGCGGATGCGAGCATCTGGCGGGTGGACGGTGGCGTCATGGTGGGAGAGACGCTTGAAGGAAAGCCCAAAGGCAACAACTACATTGTCTATCGCGGCGAGAAGACTCGCGACTTTGATCTGAAGCTGCAGATGAAGATCGAGAAGGGCGGCGGCGGAGGCATCCAGTATCGCAGCGTGACGGGCGTTCCGTGGAGCCGTCCGCAGCCCAGCGGCTTGCCGCCCTATGACTTGAAATTCATGATGACAGGCCCGCAGGCGGATTTCTGGTTTCCCGTGACCGCGGAGACGTCCGCATACACGGGTCAATGGTATTCCGAAAACACCATGCAGGGCATCTTGGCATATCGCGGGCAAGTCACGCAGGCCTTGCCGGGCCAGAAGAATCGAATCGTGGCCCGCATCGGCGACAAGGAGGCTCTAGGGGGCTACGTAAAGGTGAACGAATGGAATGATTACGAGGTCATCGCGCGAGGCGGAGTCATGATGCACATCATGAACGGCCAGCTGATGGCCGTTTTCATCGATGACAACAAGGATTCGGTGAATAACCAGCCAGGACTCATCGGGTTTGAGATCGAGAGCCAGCCTTGCAAGATCTCAGTGCGAGACATCTGGCTGCGCAACTTCGATTAGGGTTTTCGCGTGGAAGCGAGCCCAGCCTGACGCAGAGACCGGAAAACTCAAACGGCCTCTGTATCTCTGGCCTGTCTTATTGATGAACCAGCGGTTGGACGACGAGGTACTCGGGGTTCTGAATGAGGCGGGGTGTGCCGGAGACCAGTTGAAGGGAATTGGGGGTAATGGTGTAGACCCTCAGCTTTCCCGTTGACTGACTGATGGCGTAGAGGTGGTTGCTGTTGTCCCAATAAACCTGGTTCACGGGGTCTGTAGTAAGCAGACCGGTATCGTGCGTAATGGGATTTGATCCGTTGAAGTGGAAGACCTGGAGGCCCTGCTGTCCGGCAACAGCGAGGAGCTTGCCGGAAGGCGACATCTTCATGTCGTAGGGATTGGTCACGAGGGTTGCCGGCATGTTTGAGTACTTGCTCTTCGTGCTGATTGTCCCGGATGAGCTCACCGTATACACGGCAAGCTGCGGTGGAGCAGCGGAACACTCAGGCGGGTTTGCAGGCTGCATGAGCATGGCAAGGTTGTTTGCCGAGTCCGCAGCTACAAGTTCCGGGACGAAACGGCTGAAGCTTGCTGAAGGTGTGGGGTAGTTCGCGAGCGACCCTCCAGAAACCAGCAAGCCATTGGGCTGGCGCTGGAAACCGTAGATGCCGTAAAACATGCAATCGGAGTTAACCGCTGTGTAAGCGTAAACGTTGTTTCCAGTGAAGTGCGCGATGTTGTTGTCGCCTGGGAAGTCTCCGGTGATGTTGACGCCCAGGTAGTGCAGGCCTCCGGTCTTCGTGTTCATCGAATACGAAGCCACGCCTGTATTGGCGCAGTCAGCATTGAACTCCTGCACGTAGAGCGTCGCGCCGGTGTGGTCGAAGAAGATTTGGTTGGCAAATACGCAATCGTGATTCGGCGCGTGCTTGGAGTAGTCGACTGACGAGAGATAGCGGAGCGCTCCACCCGGCTCGATAGCAAAGGTGTCGATATTGGGCTGCGACTGGCTCACTGCGGCGAGATGTCCTCCGTTGACAGCCATGTCGCCGACGTCTTCACGGAATGGCGAGCCTGGAACGACCCTGAGCTTGCCGTCGGCTGCGACAGAGAAAGCGGTGATTTGATTGGTGCTGCTGTTTTTGGGGTTATTAGCGACGTAGACGTAAGCCACTGCCTGGGAGACTGCGTTACTGGCGACCAAGGCAAAGCTCAGGAAGGCAAAGAACTGCAAGTTGCGTTTCATTGGGAGGGCTCCTCTGGAGGGGCAGACCCGTAATGGCCCGGGTACTACTCAAGTCATTCGAGACATTTTGTTGACATTCGGTTGTATGAATATGCAGTTGCGTCCCGCCAAGTGGAAATAGTCCTCAGGAATTGGTCTGAACATTTTTTCTTTTGCGCGCGTAGTTTTTGCATCCCGTCCCGCGATCTTCTGCGGATTAAGAGGTAGAAGCGAAACCATGGCGCAACGATGGCAGCCGGATTTCGAGCAACTGGTGGACGAACACCAGTCCATGGTGTTTTCGCTGGCATGGCGCATGACCGGCGATCGCGGACTGGCTGAAGAAGTTGCGCAGGACGTTTTCCTGGAGTTGGACAGACACATGGAGCGGATCGAAAGCCCGGAACACGCATTGAACTGGCTACGGCGTGTATCGGTAAGCCGCTCGGCGGACGCGCTACGTCGCCGCCGGGTCAGGGGCGTAGATCTGTGGGTGGAGATCGAGGACAAACATGGAGCACCGGTAGAAGAAAGGCAGTCTCCGCTGGAGACGAGGTTGGAGCAATTGTTGTCGACCTTGCCCGAGGCCCAGAGAGCAGCATTGGTGCTGCGGTACCAGGAAGACCTGACGCCGGAGGAAATTGCGGCGGCAGTGGAGGCGCCTCTGGCGACGGTGAAGAGCAATTTGCATCGGGGATTGAAGCTTCTACGGGCGAAGGCTTCGACGCATTTGAAGGAGTTTATCCGTGGACTTTGAATGGACTGATCAGCCGGAAAAAGCTGGTAGCTCCGAGCAGGATCGGGAGTTTGAGCTGGAACTAAGGCGGGCGATGGAGCGCCGGCCCGCACCGCCAAGCTTGAAGCGGCGGATCATGCAAAAGCGAAGTTCTCAGCGAACGGCGCGTCAACGCACGACGGTGATCTGGTGGCAAAGGCTGGCGGCCTCCCTGCTGATAGGGGCCGTACTGGCTGGCGGTTTCGGATGGCGGCAAATGGAAGAGCGGCGCAAGGGTGAAGAGGCAAAGCAGCAGGTGATGACGGCGCTACGGATTACCAACCAGGTCTTGAACAACATGAACCGGAAGCTTGCGGAGCATGACCGGTCGGATAACGGGAAGTAAGTGGGAGGAGATCGAATGATGAACCGGATGGCAATTTGGGTTTTGGGGATGGCGGGACTTGCTGTCCCGGCGATTGCTCAGAGTGGGCTGCCGATGCCGTCGCCCGTCGAAAAGGAGCTGGCCGCGCGCGCTTCGAATGTGACTGAGGTGACGCTGGGCAAAAACATGCTGGCGTTTGCGGCGAAGTTTCTTGATGGCAAGGATAAGGACGACGAGGCGACCCGGCACCTGATCGAAGGTCTGGACGGCATTTATGTGCGGTCATACGAATTCGACAAGGAGGGTCAGTACTCCCCGGTTGAGATCGAAAAGTTGCGGTCATACTTTCAAACCGGCGGCGAATGGTCGTCGATCGTGCATGAGCATGACAAGAAAAGCGGCGAGAGCACGGACGTGATGATGAAAATGGTCAACGGGAATCCGCATGGTCTATTTGTGCTCGATGCGGAACCGAAAGAGTTGAGCATCGTGCTGATTCTTGGTCCCGTGAAGATGGAAGACTTGAGCAGGTTATCGGGGATCGGCGGCCTCGGCGCACTTGGCGATCTCGACATGGACTCACATGGCAATGCCAATAAGAACAAGGACAAGGAAAAGGACAAGGCAAAGGCGCCGAAGGGGAAGGATGGAGGTGACGAATGAGGAAGCTGATCCTGATTCCGGTTTGCTTCTTTGCTCTGGCGGTTCCCGTGGTGGTGCTGGCGAATGGCGTGTCTGGCGGATTTGATCAGGTGGTGAACTCCATTGAAGCGCGCTATCACGTGCACGCAGATCGGATACCGATGCTTGCATTCGTGAGCTTTGTGGCCCGTGCGTCCACTCACGATGGAGTTCGCGGCCTGCATGTAGCGGAGATCGAGGACTTCCAGGGCGATATCGACGGCGAGGAGCTCAATTCGCTGGTTGCAGAGAAGCTGGGTGCAGGATGGGAGCGCGTGATCCGGGAAACGAGCCGGAGAGGCGGCGACCAGACACTCATCTTCATGAAGCCTGAGGGTTCGCGAATGGGGATGTTCGTCCTGGATCTGAATGGGCACGAGATGGATGTCGTCCAGATGTCGGTTGATCCCGATCACCTAAGCGAAAAGATCGGGCAGTATGAGCATGGTCACAGGGAATAGGGAATAGGGAATAGGGAGAGAGGGGCTAAGGACTAGGGACTAAAGACCAGAGAACAGGGGGCTCGCGGAGGGGTGATTCTGCGAGCCCGTTCACTTTTTAGTCCTGGCGGAGGAGTTGGGCGGGGTTGATGGAGAGAGCACGCCGCGCTGGTATCCATGTGGCGATTAGGCCGATGGCGATCATGGAAGCGACGGCGCCGAGCAGGACCAGCGGGTCGCGTGGTGAAGCCTCATAGACCAGGGCCGCCAGTAATCGGCTGGCGAGGACGCCGAGGACGAGACCGGCAAGTGATCCGGAGACAAGGACGATGAAGGGCCGGGCGAGTGCGGCTCGGATGAGTTGTCCGCGCAATGCGCCAAGAGCGATGCGGATTCCGAGCTCGCGGAGGCGTCGCGAGACCGTGTAGGCGGCCATTCCGAAGATGCCGGTGATGGCGAGCATGGCAGCGAGGAGCCCCATGACTCCGAGAGCAGCTGTCGCGATACGGGCGGGGAAGAGCACGAGGGAGAGCCTTTCGCTCCAGTTGCGGAGATTGAAAGGCAGATTGGAGTCGATGCTTGTGAGAGTCCGATTCAGCGCAGAAGCGATTTCAGCGGAAGGAAGATTCGAGCGGACGATGAGGTTGGTGAAGGCATCCGGGCTCTGCGCGATCGGGAAGAACATGGCGGGGCTTGAGTCTTCAGTCAGCATTTCGTATTTGCCGTTTTCGACGACGCCGACGATTTCGTATCTCGTTTTGTCGCCGCCCAGGAAATGAAGTCCGACGGCGGGCCGGTCCCCAAACATCTTGTGAGCGAAAGTACTGTTCACGACTGCGACGCGAGGCTTCTTTGGCCCGTCATCCCACGTGAAATCGCGGCCCGCGAGCAACTTAGTGCCGGCGGCTTTCAGGTATCCAGGGGAGATCTGGTAGGCGTGGGGAGTCATGATGCTATTTGAAGGCCGGGGATCTGCTGTTCCCTCCTTGTAGACAGACCAGTTGCTGCCGCTTCCGCTGAGAGGCAGTGCGTTGATGATGGCGGCGCCGGTGACGCCGGGGATTTGCGAAGCGGCGTCAAGAAGGCGGCGCTGAACAGGCAAGCTGGATTCGTCGGTGTATCCAGCCATGTGCATGTCCGTTTCGGCGATCATCACGCCGTCCGGGACGAAACCGAACGGTGCGTGGAGCGAGCGGTTCATGCCGCGAACGGCGACGAGTGAGGATGTAACGAGAAGGGCGCAGAGAGCGATCTGAACGCCGAGAAGCACATCGCGGATTGTGATTCGGCGTAGAACCCGTGCCGAGGCGGATCCACTCTTCAGTGCATCGGTGACTGCAGTGCGCCAGACCTGGCGCGCAGGAATAAGGCCGGGCAAGATGCCGGCTGCGAGCGAAAGCAACAGGGCGAGGATGTAGACATTCGCGTCGGCCACAGCTGTTACGTGGATCGGGTATTCGGAGATGGGCTGCCATTGGCTGAGAACTCGAAGCATGACGATGGAAACGAGGGTTCCCAGCAAGCCCCCGGCGAGGGAGACGAGTACGGCTTCTGTGAGGAGTTGCCGGAGGATTCGCCATCGGGATGATCCGATGGATAGGCGGATTGCCAGCTCACGGCTGCGGTCGGCGGAGCGCGCAGCAAAGACTCCTGCGAGATTGACGCAGGCGGCTACGAGTACGAGCAGGGCGAGGCCCATGAGTGCTGTCAGAAAGACTTTCGCCGGACCACCGAGGGTGTCCCCGACCAGGCCGGGTTTGACCAGGCGGGCGACAAGCTTGTCGTCGGCTACCGGATTTTCGCGGGTCATTTGATGGGCGACAGTGTTGAGATTGTCCTGGGCCTGACGGGGACTGACGCCGGGTTTAAGCATGCCGATCACGAACATTCCGTGACTGGAACGGTTGGTCAGGAAGTTATAGCCTTCGACCTGTTCTTCATTGATCATCGGCATCCAGAACTCGGGCCAGAAGAAGAGCTCGGTTCCATGGAACTCTTTGGGAGCAACGCCAAGGATTGTGAAGGGATGCTTATTGAGGTCAACCGTGGTGCCGATGACGCGGGGATCAGCATTGAAGCGGTTGCGCCAGAGCGTATCGCTCAGAACGATGTATGGAGCAGAGTTTGGGCCATGCTCGTCGTTGGAGTGAAAGAAGCGGCCGATCTGCGGCTGGATTCCGAGCATGTCGAAGTAGCTGGTGGACACCTCGTAGGCCCAACTCTTCTGTGCGTTGTCGCCAGAGCTCATGCCAACGGCTTCCATGCGGTAGGCAGCCAGGTCGGTGAAGCTGGAGTTTCGTGACCGATAGTCGAGGAAATCGGGGTAGGACTGGTTATCATCGCCTGGGTGTTCGTTCGCGAGTTCCATGAGCCGCTCGGGGTCAGGAATATTCAACGGGTGCAGGATCATGGCGTTGAGTACGCCGAAGACGATGACATTGGCACCAATGCCGAGAGCGAGGGTGAGAATCGCGGTGACCGCGAAACCTGGTGAGCGGCGAATCTGACGCGCAGCATAACGAATGTCGCGGCTCACACCCGCAAGGCCAAGTGTGGCATCCGATGCGGTGACTCGCTCTTTGGTGGTCGCGCGATTGCCAAAACGAAGAAGGGCTTCGCGCCGCGCTTCAGCAGGCGACATGCCGCTCGCCAGGTTGGACTCGATGCGGAGGTCGATGTGGGACTGGAGTTCGTCGGCGATGTCGCGGTCGAGTGCAGCCCGGCGGAAGAGGTTAGTGAAACGGCGGAGGACGGACATGGGGAATCTCCTGAGTTTCGTTATTCGGAGCGAAGTGCCTGCATGGGGTCTACGCGCGAAGCCTGGCGCGCGGGGAACCAACTTGCAGCTAGAGCCACGCCAACGATGATGACAGTGACAACCGCGAAAGTAAGGGGGTCGTCAGGTCGAACTCCGCGCAGGAGATTGGCGACAAGTCGGGCGAGCGCGAAGGCAAGTGCGAGGCCGATGACGAGGCCAGTCCCAGTGAGCCACGAAGCGCGTCGGATGATCATACGCAGCACGTCTTCTTTGCTTGCACCCATGGCGAGACGAACGCCGATTTCGCGGGTTCGTTCGCCGACGAGATTGGCCATGACGGCGAAGATGCCAATGGCGGACAGAAGCAGGGCGATGAATGCATCCAGCGCGAGCATTGAGGCTGCATACATGAGACCGACGAGGTTGTCACGGATGAGGTTGCGGTAAGTCTGGACGGGATCGAGAGGAACGCCAGCGTCGATCGAGGCAAGAGCTTTGCGAGCGGGAGCTGCGAGGTTCAGCGGGTCGCCGTTTGAGAACATCGTTATCGTCGAGCCGGCTAGCGGCTGCTGGGCGAAGCTTGTGTAGACGGCGGGAGGCAGGTCGCTTTCCCAGAGCGAGTAGTTCGCTTCCTGGGAAACGCCGACGATGGTGAGCCAGGGATCGTGGCTTTTGCTGTCGCCGAGACGGATGCGATGGCCGATAGGATTGGCGCCGCTGAAGTAGAGGTCGGCAAAGCGGCGGCTGACGATCGCGACCGGGACGGAATGAGTCGAATCGCCCTGGGTGAAGTTGCGGCCGTCGAGGATCGGGATATGGAAGGCGTCGAAGAAGCCGGGAGTTACAGCAAGGCGCACGGCGGTCTGCAGTTTGCCCGGAGTGGTGGGTCGGTTCTCAATGGTGAGATCCAGCTGCCATCCCGAGTCGGTGTAAGGGAGGGCTGTGGCGAGCTCGACGCGGGATGCGCCAGGAATTGCACGAAGCCGCTCAAGTGCGCTTGCATACCAGTCCGCCTGCTTTTCAGGAGTGTCATAGCGCTTGACTGGAAGGTCGGGATGCAGAGTGAGAACTTTTTCAGGCGAGTAGATGTCAGCCTGGTGGAACATGGAGCTCATGCCTTTGGCCATCAGCGCAGCGCCGATAACGAGTGCCACCGCAAGCGAGATTTGCGCGACCGCGAAGATGCTGCGGAGTCGGCTTCGGCCCGTGGTCTGACGCGAGCCGGCACGAAGCTGGTCGACAAGACGGATACGAAGCGCTTCCACCGACGGCGCGAGGCCGGCGATGATTCCGGAAAGAACTGCAAGAAGAACTGAGAACGAAAGAGCGCGGCCGTTGAGGGAGATGTTGTCCCATCCGGGAATGTACCGGGCGACACGCGCAGGCATCAGCACAAGCGTAAGGTGCAGATAGATTGCAGCAAAGGCGACACCCAATCCCGCGCCGACTAGCGCAAGCAGGATGTTTTCGGTGAGCAGTTGGCGAATGATGCGTCTGCGGGTTGCGCCCAGCGCAGTGCGCATGGCGATTTCGGATCGCCGAGCGACACCACGCGCGAGTTGAAGATTCGCGACATTGGCGCAGACCACGAGAAGTACGAACATCGTGGCGCCCATGATGAGCTTGTAGTAGAGAGGCGTGAGGTCGCCATTGATGTCATTCAGCAATGGTTCAACGTGGACGGTCCAGCCTTGATTTGTAGCCGGGTAGGCTTTGGCGAGGCGCTCGGAGATGAGCTGCATCTCGGACTGGGCCGATTTCAATGTGACGCCATCGCGTACACGGCCGAGGACAAGATAGGCATGGTCGCTGCGATCTGCCAGTTGCGCTGCGGTTGGCGCGAATGGCAGAAGCATGTCCACTGCCGGCGGGTACTGCATGGTGCGGGGAAGCACGCCAATGATGGTGTATTCGTGCTGATCGAGCTGGATCTTTTGTCCAATGATGCGGGAATTTGCTCCGAAATGACGACGCCAGAAGCCGTAGTTCAAGACGGCGACGGCATCGCGGCCCGGCTGGCATTCGCTCTCGTCGAAGACGCGGCCCAGGAAAGCCTGAGTGCGGAGGGCGCTGAAGAACGATGCGGAGACGAGGTCTGCGCTGATCTGCGCTGCGTCGCCAGCGCCGGAGAGGGTGTAGTTGGCGCCTTGGAGGACAGCGAGATCCTCAAAAGAATGATTCTGACGATGGAGATCGGTGAAGTCGGCCAGCGTGAAAGGCTCTTTTCCGCGCTGCTGCTGTTCAGCAAGGACCATGACGTGGTCCATGGCTGGAACGGCAAGAGGACGAAGGACGACCGCGTCCATGCTGCTGAAGATCGCAACATTGACGCCAATGCCGATGGCGAGGGTGGCGATGACGGTCAGCGTGAAACCGGGAGACTTGCGAAGCTGGCGAGCGGCATAGCGGATGTCGCGCCAAAATCCGGCAAGTGCGAGGCTCGCGTCGAAGGCGGCTACGCGCTCTTTTGTGCTGGTAGGGTTTCCGAAACGGAGGAGAGCATCGCGACGGGCTTCCTCAGGGGACATGCCCGCAGCGAGATTGGACTCAATACGAAGATCGATGTGCGACTGAAGCTCATCGGCGATGTCGCGGTCGATGGCGGGCTGTCGGAAGAGATTGGTCAGGCGGCGAAAGAGGGCCATGAGAGGACTCCGTGTTGCTTGGCTTTCAGGCGTAACGCAGTACGGCGCGAACGCCGCGGACAAGTTGATCGAAGCTTTCCTGAGCGGCTTCCAGCTGCCGGCGGCCCTGCGGAGTGAGCTTGTAATACTTTGCTCGACGATTGGTCTCGGTCAGCGACCACTCGGATGAGATCCAGCCGCTCTGTTCCATGCGATGAAGGGCGGGATAGAGCGAGCCCTCTTCCACTCGCAGAAGGTCATTGGACGCGCTCTGGATGTGGAGCACGATGCCGTAGCCGTGGAGATTGCCGTTCTGGTCGAGGGTTTTCAGCACCAGCAGATCGAGCGTTCCCTGAAGATCGTTTTTGGCCATAGATGGGTGGACCCCTAGATTTCTTGGTACATAGAAATCTAGGCCTAGATAAATAGGGGTGTCAAGGGAGCTGTGACGAAAGAGCATGGACCGGGGATCAGGGACTGGGGGACGACTCACTGGTGTGGCAGGGAATGAAACAGTCTGGTTGCCGCCCGGGTTATCCTTCTGGGATTGGGGTGAGGAATATGACTGACACTGCTACGCGGCCGCAACTTGCCTATTTGACCGATGTCATGAACGAGCTGAAGGCAAAGGGAACGCACTTCAGGCTGCGCGTGCTGGACGACCAGCAGGCGCCCGTGTGCCATTACGACGGGAAGGAAGTGATCAACCTTGCCAGCAATAACTACCTCGGGCTGGCGAACCATCCCAAGCTGGTTGAGGCATCGTTGAAGGCGACGCGGGAACTGGGTGTAGGTTCCGGCGCGGTGCGCACCATTGCGGGCACGATGCGGATCCACATGGAGCTCGAAGAGAAGATCGCCCGGTTCAAAAATGTCGAAGCTTGCGTCGTGTTCCAGAGTGGGTTTGCGGCGAATGCAGGAACGGTGAGCGCGATCCTGGGCAAGGAAGACTTCATCCTTTCTGACGAGCTGAATCACGCCAGCATCATCGATGGGGCGCGGCTGTCGCGAGCGAAGATCAAGGTTTTCCGGCACAAAGACGCTGCTCACTGCGAGGAGCTACTAAAGGAAGTGCAGAACGAGCCGGGCCACAAGCTTGTGATCACAGACGGTGTTTTCTCCATGGATGGAGATATCGGGCCCGTTGCCAAGCTGGCTGCGGTGGCCGAGAAGTATGGCGCAATCATGATGGTGGATGATGCACATGCTTCGGGGGTGCTGGGACGCAATGGGCGCGGGTCAATAGATCACTTCGGCATGCATGGCCGGGTAGATGTACAGGTGGGAACGCTGTCAAAGGCGATCGGAGCGCTGGGCGGATATGTGTGCGGGTCGAAGGACCTGATCGACTATCTCTATCACCGCGCCCGGCCGTTTCTGTTTTCGACTTCGCATCCGCCGTCGGTTGCGGCGACGTGTATTGCAGCATTCGACATTCTGGAGCAGGAGCCGGAACGGATTGAGCGGCTGTGGTCGAACACTCGCTATTTCCAGGGCGAACTGAAGCGCGCGGGCTTCAACATTGGGGGTGTGAACACTCCAGCGACGGAAACGCCGATCACTCCGGTGATCATCGGTGAGGGTCGTGCAGCGATGGACTACTCGCGCGCGCTGTTTGAAGAAGGCGTGATGGGAACAGGAATCGCGTTCCCGACCGTGCCGGAGGGGAAGGCGCGTATCCGACTTATCCTGACAAGCGAACACACGAGAGCGCAGATGGATCGAGCTCTGGAGACGCTGGAGCGCGTAGCAAAGCGAATGGGACTACTTGGCTGAATCCTCCTGAGGCCCTCCATCTTGCATTGGGTTCTTACTCCAGGCGATGGGAGAGGCGTTGAACCACTTCAGGGCGAGTGTGTATAGCGTGGTCATCTCGCTTCTCTTAGCGGATTTCTGCACCTCTCTCCGCTGCTGCGGAGTCAGTGACCAATTGAGCGGATCGGTGCCGACTGTATCGGTCGACCACTGGTCTGCGAAGACCAAGGATTGAACGATGAGCTTGCCGGCATAAGCGTGTTCGAGCAGTTCAAGACCCGATTGATCTCGAGGAGTGATGCTCTCGTGTCCTGCCTGCCAGAAGCCCAGGAGAGGCCCGCCAACCTGGCTGAAGAGATTCCATGGGGCGGTTCCGCCGTTGTGGTCAGGCACTGACTCGGGGCCGCTGCCGTAGATGCCATTGCTGTTGCGAATCTCAACAAGGAGAATGCGGAGAGGCTTGCCTCGAACCGCGGGTGCTGCCGGACAAGCCATGGCCGCCTTTGGAGGCTCGGGCGTTGTTCCGGAAGGCGGATTTGAATTGGCGGGCCCAAGCGCGTAACGCAAAAACTCGATGGCGGATGCCGTGCCGTCGTTATCGTAGTATCCGCCGTCGGCGAAGTGCACGCTGTTGACAGCGTTGTCGACGGCCATCGGCGCTCGAGCAGCTGATGAAACGTATGGGAACGTTGCCGAGAGCTGGGCTGCGCTGGCGATGGGGAGATCGGCGTAGCTGTCTGTTGCGCCGATCCTGCGTTTTTTGAACGTCTCCAGGAACGAGCGGGCGCGATAGTCAGGCCTGAACTCACCCTCGAGCCTGCAATCGGGGATTTTGTAATTTGCAGAGAGAAATCGTTCGCCGCTCTCGACCACAGTCGTGTTCATGGTGAATGCGGGACCTGATCCAGCGGGGAAATCTCGCAACGTAAGGCCCCTGCCTGTCTGATCCACTGACTTTGCATGAACCTTGTTCGTGTCCTGATGCGATCTCCATCGAGCCTGGCTGTTGGTGTCGGACTGCCAGACGTGCCGGCAATAAGCGTCGTCGAGGTTGCGAAGGAAAGACTTGCGCAAAGACCACGTTCGATCCTTCCCGAGCGGCGTTCGATCGGCGCCGTTGGTATCGAGATCGTTGTCTCCAGAGGAAGGCGAGACGAACCAGGGGAGTATTGGGATGAACGCTTTAGGGAGGTCGTAGTAGACGAGTCCCCACCCGACACCTTCGAGGCTGGAACACTGGGCGACGCTTTGCATGCGTTGCGTCGCGAGACGCTCGCGTGAGTCGAGCGTGCCGTCATGGAGCTCGCGCAGATAGGACATGAGACCGACGCTTCCGCCGGAAACTGTGCTGGCCAACAGAAGGTGATTGTGGAAGTCGGGCCCGAAGGTCTGTTCGAGATGCGCGAGCACCGCTGCTGTCCAGGCAGAAGCGTGAAGTCCCCCTCCGGTGGCGGTGACGATAATCAGCGGTTTGTCGTCGTGAATCGAGTTCAAGCGCTCCTGGAGGATCGTTGAAGGGTCAGGCAGTTCCGCAACGGCATCGCTCTTTGCTGACGAGATGGAGAGGTAGTGCTCTTCCTGACCATTTCCTGCGTGGACGCCAGACGAGTCGACGTAAACTGTGCGATCGAGATGAAACATCCGCGGAACGACGAGCGACACCAGCAGCAAGGTGAGGACAGGCACCCGATAGCGATCAAAGAAAAACGCAAACCCTCCGAGCATCCAGCTGACAGCGATGACGAGGATGAGCACGGTTGCGAAGATTGGGAATCGCTCGATCTGCGTGAAAAGGTACAGGAACAGCACCGTAAGGAAAAAGACGATGATCGTGACCGTGTTCCAGATCTGGATCTTGCGCAGGTGAACCACTCGCCCGTTGGGCACCCTCGGCTCCGCGGACCAGAATACGAAGAGTACGAAGACGATGAACGCCCCCAACGCTGCGACGGCGATCCACGAGGCAACCGGCGCACCGACAGGAGCTGTCAGGGGCCAGAGCAGCAGATACAGTCCTCCGAAAATGACGAGCGAGATGATCGCGAAGTTGTGTGCCTCATAGAGAGAAGTTGCATCGGGATTCTTTTCATAGCCCGGGAGTCCAACGAAGAGCCCGAGACCTGAGAGCTTGTGAAGCTTGTCGAAAACCGGGCGGGAGAAGATGGTGTGAGCCTGCTCAATGGTCACTTTTCCTGGACATTGCTCAGACGGCGCATTCAATCCGAAGAGCACTCTCGGGAAAAGGATGGTGCGCGCTGCGTTTTGACCCAGCGTGAACTTCAGCGGAGTGTCGGTGAGAGCTTTGTAAGTGAGGTAGTACCAGGCGTTCGCGTTCCACCAGAAGATGCAGGCGAGTATGGCACCGACGATGAGGCCAAGAAGAATCTGAAGCAGTGCGACGGCCTGGCTGCGACCGAAGTAAATGAGGTAGCCAAAGACGAAGAGGTTGGGAAGCTGCGAGATCAGCAGCGCAAGGAACTCCCTCTTGCCGTCGTCATTGACGAGGAGATTCCTTAGTGCTGGCGGCCGACAGTCGTCCGGCGTAGTGAGCAGGTCGAGTCGCTCAGGGCCGTAGATGAGCGCGATGCGCGCCAGAACCAGCGCGGAACAAGCGGCACAGATCAGGAAAAATGAGACGCACAGATATTGCTCCCAGGCTTCGCAGACGAGAATGCCGCTGGTGAGAGTGGCGCTGGCGATGTTGAGCACGCACAGGACGGGTGCGAAGAGCCAGAGCAGGATGGCGAAGCGAAGAAGATATGCGAAGCTGGCCCATTTGCCGAGCGCAGCGAGGAACCTTCTAAGAAGCACAAAGAAGTTATTCATCAAACAATTTCTCCCGGGGGCGGAGATTGCCGAACGATCACGTCATGTTTTGTTTTCAGTCTGGCGCTGGGCAAGTTCTCAAATCAGGTCGAAGAGCCGGCAGCATTCGCAACGCACGATCGAGCGCAGAGCTGAGCAAGGATGAATCGACTTAGCATAACCCAAAAAACGAGAAAGCGTGCCGGAGAAATGCAAATGTGAGCTGATCGCGAGAAGGTGCTCCCGATGTTTGTAAGATGGGGTGAGCACATCTGCAACCAAGAGACCCTATGATCGCGCATCTTCGCGGCAAGTTGATTCACAAGGAACCCGGTCAGGCGATTGTGGAAGCTGCCGGCGTGGGATATGACGTCGCGATCTCTGTGCCGACCTTTACGGCTCTTCCGAGCGTAGGCGCGGAGACTTCGCTGCACGTTCATACGCAAGTGAGCGAGGATCAGATCGCGCTTTTTGGTTTTCTCGATCGGGAGGAAAAGCGGCTGTTTGAGCGCCTGATCACGGTGAGCGGTGTAGGACCAAAACTGGCGATCAAGATTCTCAGCGGTCTCTCGCCGGAGCGAACGGTGCAGGCGATACGCTCGCAAGATCACGCGCAGTTGACACGAATTCCGGGTGTGGGAAGAAAGCTGGCGGAGCGGCTTGTAGTCGAATTGAAGGACAAACTGGACGATTTCGCGGTTGCACCCACGCCGAGTGCAGTGGCTGGTCCGGCGGTGGACGATGTGCTTTCAGCGCTGACGAATCTCGGATATCAGCGGCCTGCAGCGGAGAAAGCGATAGAACAGTCAGTGGCGAAGGAGAAGGCGCTGGCGGGTGATTTTGACGGGCTGTTCAGGGCGGCGCTGAAAATCATTCGGTGAGGTATCAGCTTTCAGCTTTCAGTACTTCTTCAGGATTTCCAACGGTTTGGATAGCCGACCGAGGTTCTGGATTATGTGAAGCGCAGAGATTCAAACTCGTTAGATCTGAGGGCTGCTCCTCATGATCGGCGAAAAGTTCTTCTCGCTCCTCTTCGGTGTAAGGTTTGGGTCGAAGGATCGTGTCCTGCTCCTCCTTGCTTGCCCTAAGGGCGACGAGTGAAGCAATGAGGAATCCCGACAGAAAACCACCCACGTGCGCCCAGAAGGCTATCCCGATGCTATGGGTGACACTCGTGATCAAGCCAAGGACTAGCTGTTCGCCGATCCATGTGCCGACAGCGCCACGCGTGAGCGCATTGAACGTCTTCACGCGCCACCATCCGAAGTAGAGGACCAAATCAAACGGCGAGCGTGGAAACAAAACAAAGTACATCCCAGCCACGCCTGAGATCGCGCCCGAGGCGCCTACCATCGGAACAGTAGAACCTGGCGTGAACAAAGTCTGCAGGCCCGCTGCGCCGATTCCGCACACAATGTAAGAGAGTGCGAACAACCAGCTGCCGAAGCGCTCCTCAAGCCGCGGAGCGAACATCCAGAGGAACCACATGTTTCCAGCGATGTGCCAAAAGCCACCGTGCAGGAACATGTGAGCGAATAGTGAGATCACCGTCCAATGCGCCGAGATGAGTCCATAACGCTGGACCATTTCCGAATTCATGCCGCCAACCGTGAGCGCCAACCAGACCAAGGAGTTGATGGCCATGAGAAGGTAAGTGAACGCGGGCGTTCTGGTAGGTGGGCAGTCGCGATTGATGGGAAGGACGAACACAGGCCCTCAAGGGATCTAGATTTGTGGAAGTTTGTGCCATCTTAACCCAGGCGAGAAGTGAAGCGCACAGCGACGAAGGTGTTATTGCTTGTCGAAATCTGATTTCCTCAGGAAAGATGCGGGCTGTGCATGCACGGCATCTTGCGCTCGCCTACACTGGCAAACATGCCACGCACTCCGAAGGCTTCGCCCGCCGCACCTGCACCGTATCTTCGACCGGAGGCGATCACCTTTCTCCGCAATCTTGCAAAGCACAATGATCGCGACTGGTTTCAGCCGCGCAAGCTGGACTTCGAAGCGCTATTGAAAGAGCCGATGCTGGCGATTGTGCGCAAGGTGAATGAGGCGATGACGGAGTTCGCTCCGGATCACGTGCGGCCTGCGGAGAAGAGCTTGTTCCGCATTTACAGAGACACGCGGTTCAGCCACGACAAGCGGCCGTACAAGACGCATGTTGCTGCGTGGTGGACGCATATGGGTTTCGATAAGACATCGGGTGCGGGTTACTACTTCCAGGTCAGCCCGAAGGGCGTGGTGATCGCTGCCGGTGCGTACATGCCGGAGAAGGAACAACTCGCTGCCATTCGCAACTGGCTGCTCGAGAATCATGGCGAATTTCGAAAGATCCTGAAGAAGCCGGCAGTTCGGAAAACATTCAGCGAGTTTGAGGGTGAAGCGCTGACGCGGCCGCCCAAGGGTTTTCCTGCAGATCATCCCGGCATTGATCTGGTCCGCTGCAAGCAATGGGGGATGAGCACATCTCTGCCGGTTGGCGCAGCGCAGAGGAAGGATTTCGCGAAAGTGCTGGCGAAACATTTCAAGCTGCTGGCCCCGATGGTCGATGCGCTGAACACGCCCATCGCGGCCTCGATTGCGCCGAAAAAGAAGGTCCTCTTCGGGCTTCACTAATCCGCGAAAAAGGCCAGATTTCGGGTCACGTTACCCCAAAAAGTGACGAAAATCGGCCAAAATGGGCCTTTTTCGGCATAAAAACCTAAAAAACCCAAGAAAACTGTGGAAAAGCCGAAGTTTTCGGTTGACTTCGGCCTACCCCAAGCCGCATTGTTACGAACGACAGGGTTCTCGAGAACCCGCATGAATAAAGGGGTTTCGTGCACACGTTGCCTCGGGCGCTTCGAGGTTTGAAGTTGAAGGCGCTTAAGGTCGCACTCCCCCATGCGGTCGCTCCATCGCTTCTCTTAAGAGTTGTTGAAGAGGCAGGGCGGCGGGATACCAGGCAACAACTAGCGAAGGAGAACATCACATGGCAACAGGATTGACCAAGACTGGGCTGACCCGGCACATGGCCGAGAAGCTCGAGCTGACGAACAAGCAGGCAGCGGGATTCCTTGACCTACTCGCGGAGACCGCGATCAAGGAGACCAAGAAGAATGGCGTATTCGTGATCCCCGGCATCGGCCGCCTGGTGAAGGCAGAGCGCAAGGCGCGCATGGGCCGCAATCCGCAGACGGGTGAGGCGATCAAGATCAAGGCGAAGACCGTGGTGAAGTTCCGCGTGGCAAAGTCAGCCAAGGACACCATCGCACCGCCGAAGAAGTAGTTCCATTTCCTGAGGGTGCAGTACAAGCTGGGGAAGAGCGAAAGCTCTTCCCCTTTTTACTTGTCTTGAAGGAACTGCAAAGGGAAGCAAAGTTTGAGCAACTTTTGCACGCGGCTACATCCAAAGATCATGGCAACGCAGGTTGAAGAATTGTCAGGGGCGGATGGAGCGGTCACCGGATCGGTAGCGATTCTGCTGCGTCTCGAGGGTTTGGTTGCGGCGGTCGCATCGGCACTCATGTATGCGCACACGGGTGCTAGCTGGGGGCTGTTTGCGGCGTTGTGGCTGGCGCCGGATCTCTCAATGCTCGCGTATCTTAAACGGCCATGTCTGGGAGCGCGTTACTACAACGCGGCACATACTTATTTGCTGCCGGGCGTTCTGGGCCTGCTGGGATTCCTGCTGCACGCGAATTTGTTATTGCCGATCGCATTGATCTGGGTAAATCACATCGGCGTGGACCGAGTGCTTGGATATGGGCTGAAGTACTCGGATGGATTTGGATTCACGCACCTGGGTCGTCTGGGAAAACGAGAAGTCAGCGCTCCGGTGCAACGCTGACGACGCTCACTGGCAAGAAGGCGCGTACCACCAGCGAAGCTCCAAAAAAGATGAGGATGACGCGGCCTGCCAGGGCCACATCGTAATTTCGCCAGAAGACAATAATGCCTGCGAGCGCTCCGATAGGAACGAGTTCTGCCAGCGATGCGCGCAACCAATGAGCCTTTGCGCCTGTTGCCGGCGGCGCGCCGCGGAGGCGCGGAATGAATCGTGGAACAGAGCGCAGATAGATGCGATACGATTCGCCGAGCCGTGTGCTTAAGAAAGCTTCTTCTCCGAGCGTGAGGCGGATCATGAAGAACGTGACGAGCACAACTGCGAACAAGGCTCCTGTTACAGGCATCAGGAATGCGATGGCGGCGACCATGCACCACAAGCCGATGTAGAGCGGATTGCGCAGGAAGCGATAGGGCCCATCCACCATAGTTCCGCCCGCTACCATATCCACGCTGTTGACTGTGCCGGGCCCTAGCCAGGCTGTGCCTGAGATGCGAAGAACGACTGCTGCAGAAGCCAATACCAGCGCCAGAGCGAGCAGACTGGAAATTGCCGTGCCGAAGGAAGCGATACCTGTACGGCTCAGCTGAAGCGACAGCCACTCAATGAGAGAGACACGCTTGCCGATCTTAAGTGTTTCGATCCATGGCGACCAGAAGCCGAGGATGATAAAGGCTGCATTGATCGCCATGCGAAGACGGAATTCGATTGTGGTAGCTCGCATGACATCCTCGCCGGAGTGTAACATCCGGCAAGCTGTGAGGCGGTGGTGCTAGAGCCGCGGACTAATCGTAGTGCAGCGTCCGGGCCACGTCGAGCCGCAGCGCGCGGCGAGCTGGAAGGAGAGCAGCGATCGCCACGATTGTAGCCAGAACGAGGAGTGCTGCGGCGTAGCCGATGGGGTCGAGATTGCTGACGCCGTAGAGCACGACGCGCAGCAAGCGAGAGCCGAGAGCCGCAGCGGTGGTTCCCAGAAGAAGGCCGATTATGACTGGCCATGAGAACTGGCGGAGTACAGCAGAGAGGACTGCGATGGGTTTCGCGCCGAGGGCGATGCGTATGGCAATCTCCTTCGTGCGCTGCGAGACCGTGAATGCAACGAGGCCGATGAGACCGATGCCGGCCATCGCTACTGCGACGATGCCAATCGCGCTGACAGCCGTTGCGATCATGCCGAGGCGCGAAACGTTCTCGTGATAGAGCAATTTGATCTGCCGGATCTCCGGCAACGCTTTAGGATCGAGAGATTCGCTAATGGACTTAATAGCCGGCGCAAAGGAGCCTGGTTCGCCGATTGCGCGAGCCACTACAACCATTCCCGGCATGTCGTCAGCTTGGGCAGGCCAATACTGTTCGGCGGCATCGTCATCGTTGAGTGCGTTGATGTGCGCGTCGCCCGCAACTCCGACAACAGTGTCCTTTGTGTCGCCCTCGCCGATCTGTTTGCCTAGCGGATTCTGGCCGGGCCACTGCTGGCGCGCGAAGGATTCGCTGACGATGACGGCGTGCTTTTCACCGGGCAGGAAGGTGCGTCCCGTCTTGAGCGGAATCCCCATAGTGGCGAAGAACCCGGGCTCAACCCAATTGGGATAGAGCGTGACATCGCGGCCATTGATCTGAACGTTGCTGTTGGAGACAATGTGTCCCATCGGCGGTAGCTTTACGAGAGCAACCGAGGTGATTCCGGGGACGGCGTGGAGCCGGGTCTGCATCTGCTGGAGGTATGCACGGGCTGCCTCGGGCGAGTAACCGTGTCTGCCGAGCTGCGGATCGATGGATATAAGTTGCTCGTAGCCGAAGCCGGGATCGGAATAGATGACATGCTGGGTTGCACGAACGAGCAGCGCCGCTACGATGAGCAGAACGCAACTTGCGGCAACCTGGGCGGCGACGAGAATCTGGCGAACGATCGTTTTTTGCTGGCGCTGGCGGGCGATCTGAAGAGCCGGAGCGAGCCCGAAGAATGCAGCGGCAAGAACTGTGATGACGATGGTGAAGAGCAGGACACGCCAGTCTGGAATTGCGCTCAGCCAACGGGGGGTATTAGGGAAGGAGAGAAGTACGCGCATGACAACATAGCCCAACCCCAGGCCGGCCGCCGATCCGAGCGAAGCCAGCATGAGGCTCTCCGTGAAGAGCTGGCGAAGTATCCGGGCACGACCTGCACCAATGGCAATGCGAATGCCAATCTCGCGTTCGCGCGCCACTGCACGGGCAAGCATCAAGCCACCGAGATTCGCGCAGGAAACCGCGAGAATGAGCAGCGTGAGCACACCAACCATCGCAGCAAGCTGGTACATCCTCGGCTGCATGATCTGCAGATGACCGCCGAACGTGACTTGAAGGTATTCGTTTTCGTCCCAGACAGCTTCGGGGTGCTGCTTCCGCAGTTCATGCGTGAGAGAGCGTAGTTCTTGTTCGGCCACCTTTGCAGTTACGCCGGGAGCCAGACGTCCCCACATGCGGGAACTTGAATCCTTCCAATCCGTGAGAACCTTGCTGCCTTGGATGAAGTAAGGCTGCTGGGCCATTGGCATCCATATCTCAGGGCCGCTTCCACCGAGGCTGGCGAAGTCATAGGGCAGAATGCCGATCACTGTTGCAGGTCGTTTGCTGATGTGGATGGTTCGTCCGATAATCGAGGGATCGCCGGAGAAGCGATGCTGCCAAAGTCCATAGCTCAGAACTACCGATGGCGGAGCTGAAGGCGAACTGTCGAGAGACGGTGTGAACAAGCGCCCATACGCGGCAGGTGTGCCAAGTTCAGTGAAGAAATTTGGCGTGACAAATGAGGCGCTGAAGGGTTGAAGGTCATCGTCGATCTGCATGGGAGGAATGCCGAGCACGGCCATGGAGGCGGACAACGTCCGGGCGTGATCGCGGTAGAAGGCGAATGATGGGTAGGCCATCTCGCTGGTGTAGGAATCAAGGGAGCGGCGCTCGAGGCGCACGATGGATGCCGCATCGCGCACCGGAAGCAGCTTGAGCGCGACCATGTTGAAGAAGCTGAAGGCCGCGACGTTGACGCCGATACCAATGCCGAGAACCAGAACTGCCAGGACGGTGAATCCGGGAGAACGGGCGAGGATGCGGGCGCCGTAGTTGAGGTCCTGGAGCAGGCGGTCGAGCCAGGTCCAGCCCCATGCCTCTCGGGACTGTTCGCGCATGCGCAGGGTGTTGCCGAAGTTATTCCGTCCTGCTTGCGCGGCCATCTCGCGGTGGAACTCCATGTCGGACTCGAGTTCGGCGTCGAGACGGCGGCGATTGAAGAGATACGAGAAGCGGCGCCAAAGTTCGCCCATGGGGGAAGTCTCCTATGCGGTGCGCAGAATGTCCTGAATGGCTTGAGTGATGCGCTCGTAACCTGCCAATTCGGCTTTGAGCTGGGCGCGGCCCTGCGGGGTGAGGCGATAGAAACGAACTTTGCGATTGGTCTCAGAGACTCCCCACTCGGCGGTGACCCAACCTTTGACAAGCATCTTCTGGAGCGTGGGATAGAGGAGGCCTTCTTCGACGGCAAGCACTTCGCTGGAGAGGACGTTGATGCGCTGGGCGATCGCGTAGCCGTGAAGGGAGCTCGACTGAAGGACTCGGAGGATCAGCATGGGGAGGGCGCCAGGAGGCATCCCCTCTTTAGGCCTAAAGGACATAGGCATAATGATCTTATGCCTTCGCCTGAGAGTCAAGGGTTTAAGGTGCTGATGTGACGAGCGACGGCACAATCACGCGAGCGAGGGAATGGGACCGATGAGGGAGATTGTGGTTTTGGCGTTATCCGGGCTGATGAGCGTTTCGCTGTTGGCGGCGCAAAGCGGCTCTGCGGGAACGGTGGAGGTTCATGCGGATCTGACGAAGACGATCGGACCGTATACGCCAATCTACAGGTGGTTTGGTTATGACGAGTCGAATTACACGACGATGAAATACGGCAAGCAGTTGCTGCGAGAACTGCACGATCTGAGCCCAGAGCCGGTCTACATACGTGCGCATCACCTGCTGACTTCAGGCGACGGAGTGGCGGAACTGAAGTGGAGCTCGTCGAATGTGTTCTCGCTCGATGCGAATGGGAAGCCGGTCTATGACTTCAAAATCACGGATGAGACTTTCGACGAATATCAGAAGGCAGGAGTGAGGCCATTTGTAGAACTGGGCTTCATGCCAAAAGATCTGGCGGCCGAAGTACCGGGTATCAGTGAGTACCAGTTGCACTATCCGAAGCCAACGATGGGAGGAGCTTCCAACAATCCGCCGAAGGATTATGCAATGTGGGGTGAACTGGTGCGCAAGTTCACCGAGCACCTGGTGCAGAGGTACGGACGAGAGCAGGTGAAGAGCTGGTACTTCGAAGTCTGGAACGAGCCGGACATCACCTACTGGCACGGGACAGAGGCCGACTATCTGAAGCTGTATGACTATGCCGTGGCTGGTGTGCGTGCGGCGCTGCCGGAGGCCAAGGTGGGGGGGCCGTCGACGACAGGGCCGGCATCGGAGAAGGCTTCAGCATACCTGGATGCGTTTCTTCGACATTGTCTGAATGAGAAAAGTGCGGCGGATGGGAAAGCGGTGCCGCTGGACTTCATTTCGTTTCATCCGAAGGGGCATCCGGAGACGGTGGACGGCCACGTGCGAATGGGGCTTGCGGCGGAGTTGAAGGCGGCGCAGACAGGGTTCGAGATCGTGGCGAAGTATCCGCAGCTACGAAAACTGCCCATCGTCTTGAGCGAAGCCGATCCCGAGGGATGCGCCGCGTGTTCGATGAAGGTGAATCCTGCCAACGCATATCGGAACGGACCGCTTTATGCGACATACACGGCGGCGGCGATGAAGGCGCTGTTTGATTTGCAGGATGAGGCTCAGGTGAACCTGGCTGGGATGCTGTCCTGGTCGTTCGAGTTCGAGGGGAAAGAATACTTTGAGGGGTTCAGGACGTTGGCGACAAACGGAATCGACAAGCCGGTATTGAATGTCTTCCGGATGGCAGGGTTGATGGCCGGTGATCGCGTTGAAGCAACCAGTACAGGACGGATCGAGACGGGCGAGATTCTGAAGAGTGGCGTTCGAGGCGCCGCCGATGTCGATGTGCTGGCGACGAAATCAGCGCGCGAGGCGGCGCTGATGGTGTGGAACTATCACGATGACGATCTGCCAGAGGCTGGTGAGCAGGTGAAGGTAGTCGTGGCGGGCGTTCCGGCTGGGGTGAAGCGCGTGCAGTTGCAGCACTACAGAATCGACGAAACGCACAGCAACTCCTATACGGCGTGGAAAGGGATGGGATCGCCCCAGAGGCCGACGGCTGAGCAGTACAGGCGGATGAAGGAGGCAGGGCAGCTGGAACTGTTGAGTTCTCCGGAGTGGCTGGATGTGAAGGACGGCAAGCTGCTGATCGAGATGGAGTTGCCTCGGCAGGCTGTATCGCTGCTGAGGCTGACGTGGTGACAGGTCGACGCTGGAGGTGCGGAATCCGCATCCAAACGTCGATATGTCTATGAAGAGAGTTTCACGGCGGGAGTTGCTGAGAACGGGCGCGATAGCGGGCGCGGCAGGGCTGGCGGGGTCGCTGATTCCGGGCTGCGGTTCGAAGGGCGGCGCGATCATCGGGATTCCCGGAACCAGTTCCTGCGGGAAGCTGACCGACATCGAGCACGTTGTGATCATGATGCTCGAGAACCGATCGTTCGATCACTACTTTGGGACTTACAAGGGTGTTCGCGGGTTCAACGATCAGAGCGCCGCCTATAACCAGCCTTATCCCAACAACACTTCGAGCGCACCAGCGGGCGTGCTGCTGCCATACCATCTCGATACGACGACTACCAACGCATCGTGTACGCACGACATTACGCACGACTGGGTTCCGCAGCACCAGAGCTGGAACGGCGGGAAGATGGATGGGTTCGTCACCTCGCGTTTGCCGATCAATGCCAATGATGCGGTGCTGTCGATGGGCTACTATACCCGCGCCGATCTGCCGTTCTACTACGCGCTGGCAGATGCGTTCACGCTGTGCGACAACTACTACTGCTCTGTGATCGGGCCGACGGACCCGAACCGGTTGTATTCGATGGCGGCGTCGATTGATCCGGATGGAAAGAATGGCGGTCCGATCATTCAGACGCTGGTGGCTACGCGGGCTTCGATGATTGGGAAGCTGACCTACACGACGATGCCCGAGCAGCTGCAGGCGCGCGGAATTTCATGGAAGGTGTACAACGCGCCGGACCAGAGCGTGCTGAACGGCGTGTACAGCGACAACGTTTTGCCCTACTTCAAAAACTTCCAGGATCCGTCGGGCGTGCTCTACAAGAATGCGTTCGGACCGCAGTTTCCGACGGACTTTGTGGCGGATGCTGCGAAGGGGAACCTGCCGCAGGTTTCGTGGATCATTCCTTCGGTGGTGGACTCGGATCATCCGCCATCTCCAGCGCTGCTCGGAGAGGCGACGGTATCGGCGGTGATCTCGGCGCTGACAGCTAACGCGGCGGCGTGGGCCAAGACGGCGCTGTTCATCACGTACGACGAGAACGGCGGTTTCTTCGATCATGTTCCGCCTCCAACGGCGCCTGCAGGCACACCGGGGGAGTATCTGACGGCAGCACCGGTACCGGATCCAACGCTGGAAGGAACGCCGGCGATCACGGGACCGATTGGCCTTGGTTTCCGAGTGCCGATGATCATCGTTTCGCCCTTCAGCCGCGGTGGGCTGGTATCGTCGGATGCCTTCGACCATACGTCGCTGCTGCGTTTTCTGGAGACGCGTTTTGGGGCCGAGGTTCCGAATCTGTCGGCATGGCGCAGGTCGGCGGTTGGAGACATGACGACCGCATTCAACTTCAACAAGGTGGATACGTCCGTTCCCTCATTGCCTGCGACAAGTACCGCGGCGGCCAGCACGATCACGGAATGCGCCGGTAATCTGCTGGGGTTCTCGCCTCCTCAACTACCTTCCCAGCAGGCAATGCCGACGCAGGAGGCAGGCAGCCCGGTGCGGCCGAATGGAAGCTGCTGAGAGACTTCGCACTAAATGTGTTTCCCAGTAGCGAGGTGTACCCCCTCCCCCCATGTCTTTTCACTTATGCCCTAATTTCAAAGGGTTACAGGCAGGGGGTGTCAGCAAATATGTCCTGTCATTGGACTTCGCTGTAGATGTATCTCATTAAACGACTTATGGCCGCTCATCCATCGTTCGCGTCGCCGATTCTCCCACATCACTCTCAATTATGAACTTTTCGGCGAAATGATCTGCAAAGAAGCTGGAGTTTCTGCGGAGCGATGCAAGGCTGTGCATCATTGTTCGAACGAGGCTGTGGGGTCGGAAAGCGCCTATAAACGTGAGCCCGTTCCCCGCTCAGATTCATCTTTACCTATCTCCCTTAATTGTGGTGTTGGTCAGTTGACGGTAAGAGTGAAGGTTGTGGTGGGTGTCGGGGCGACGGCAGGGCTGCCCGTACCTGTGACCGTGAAGGTGTAAACGCCGGGGGTCGTGCCGCTCGAGTTGGTGCTGCCGCCCGTTCCTCCGGTGCTGCCGCCTGCGCCGCCACCGCAGGCGTTGAGCCCGATGAAGACGGCGAACAGCAGGAAGACGGCGAATGGAGCGCGCAAGCTTCGACGCCGGGATGGCATTCCAAGGAGAATGAAGATCGCGAACAAGGCGCCGCCAAAGCCGGTGGTCCTGAATACCGGAGGCTGCGAGAGCTGAGCAGTCGTTCCAGTGGTGGCTACCTGAAGATTCACGGTGTTGACCGTCGAGCCGAAGGAGCCGTTCATAAAAGCGGTGCTTCCAGAGCAGGTGGGTAGGTGTGAGGCGCCTTTTGGGCTGGCACTGAGCGCGCAGGTGAACGTGATGGAACCGGTGTAACCGTCGGTCGTCTTAATCTCGATGGACTCAATGTCGGATCTTCCCCGCACGATCGTCAGAGCGTTCTGTGGAGAGAGTGTGAAGGTGGATGGGTTGACCACGATGTTAGTGGTTGTACTTGCAGCGAGGTAGGTAGGGTCTCCGCCATAATTGGCGGTTATAGTGTCTGTGCCGAGAGGCAGGGTATTTGACGGGATGTAGAAGGTTGCAGTTCCGTTATTAATCGCCAAGGGGCCCTCACTCCAGGAGCCGGCTGAGAGTGTCACGGTGCCAATGCCCGATCCGCCTGAGCCGGAGACTGCAACCGCAACGACAAGTTGAAGCCCTGCACCAATCGTCGCGGCTGCCGGAGTGATGGTTATGGTAGGCGCTATCCGGGTCCACTGCGCGACGTTGACAACAGTCGACGTTGTCGACGGAGCGTAGAAGGAATCGCCCAGATAGTCGATTCGGATTGTGTCTGCGCCAGCGGGTAAATTGCCCTGCGGGATCGTGATCGAATATTGTCCGCTGACAACCGAGCCTATCCAACTGAAATTGCTAAACGATGCTGTCACATTTCCCGATGGAGTACCTGAGCTTGCGGAGATCGTTCCGCTCAACGTGAGCATAGTGTTTGTGAAGACACTGCTGGGCGAAATCGAAACGGATGTTGTTGTGGGAGCGGCTGTCACCTTGATGGGAACGTCGGCGACGGCTGGCAGGTACGTTGTATTTCCTGCATAGGACAGCTGAACGCGGTCTTGACCAGCGTAGACAGAATTGGCCGGCACATTAAACGTGTACTTCCCATTTACGAGTTGACCTTGCAATGTCTGCGGGTAGTATTGGTTGACCGTCAAGGTGAGAGAAATCTGGCCGGTGGGAACCGAGCCGGAGCCAGTGATGCTTACCGCCACCGAGAAGGGCGCGTTCGCATAGAAACTGGATGGCGACACGACGGCGCTGATGGAAGGTGTAAGGGCATTTACTGTTTCGACCGCTGAGCCGCTCGCTGCCTCATAGTTTGAGTCCCCGGGATACGAAACCGTGACCGTATCGCTCCCGTTCGGGAGGGTGTTCACAGGGATTGTGATCGAGCATGTTCCGGCGGCGAGGATGCAGGAGGAGTTCCAAGGCGCCGCTGTGAGTTGAACAGTTCCAGTTGGTTTTGGGTCACTCGAGCTTCCGGCGACGGTGATGTTTGCCGTGATCGGAGTGTTGGCGCCGATGGAAGTCGGATTCAGGGTGACGGAGAGAGTGGGAGTTATCTTCTTGACCGAGATGGCGGCGGTACCGCTGGATTGCGCATAAGTGGAGTTGCCCTGATAGCTTCCGGTGAGGTTGTAGCTGCCGACGCTGAGGGAGAAGGCCGGGATCGTGAAGGTGTAGGAGCCGGAAGCGAGAGATTGGGCTCCGCCGTCATATCCTCCACCAACGATCGTGACGTTTCCCGTGGGCGTGCCCGAAGATCCCGTTACTTTGATAGCGACCTGAAGCGGCTGGTCAAGAACGATGGTGGTCTGCGCGGGAGTGATGGTGACGGTTACGGGCGTTGTGCCAACCAGGGAGGTCCACCCGTTGACCACATTTGCGATATTGAGCGAGCCGAGCCCGGTAGCCTGATCGTAGGCTTTCCCGGCGCTGAATCCTGAGAGAAGTCCCCAGGTATTTCCGGTGTGGGTGATGCTGCAATTCAGCGAGCCGACTTCGCACGGCGTGGCGATGGTGCTGGCGTCCACGTCGTTGAAGTAGCAGGAGCTGCCAGTCTTGACGGTCTCGGACGTGCATGCCGTCCACGATTGCTTTGCAGCAAGCGAGTAGAGCTCAGGATTTGGGCTGCCCTGATTGACGCCGACTTTCTGGTTGATGAGCGCCATCACTCCAGCCATCTGGGGAGTGGCGACCGAAGTGCCGCCAACTTCCTGCCCCGTCGGCTCATTGCTGGTGCTGGTTGCGGTGACACAGGTTCCGGTAGCAGAGACGCAGACGAGGGTCGCGCTATTCCAGAAGCCGGCACCGGCGAAGAAGGAGACGTCAGGAATGTCGCGCTTGCCGTCGGACGGAATGCCGGTCACTCCGGATTGCCAGCTCGGCTTGGTGTATCCACCCGAGCAGCTGGAAGGATCAGGAGTAGTCGTGGTGTCGCTGGTGCTGTTTGTGGTGCAGGTGCTCGCTCCACCGCCGCCGCCCACCGAATTGACGAAGAAGGAGAGGTCAATCCCGTAGCGCTGATAGATGGCTGACCTTTTCTGTACGACGAAGTTGCAGGCGGCTTCGGCGTCGGTCACGCCGGTATACCCCATGTATTTGGCCAGCGATTCGAGATATGCGGCACCGAGGGAGCTGGCGCAACTATCGTTCCAGGGAGTCTCGGGGATGTAGTTTGCGGCACTGGCGCCGTTGGAGAGGGAATTGGTTGAGTTCCAATAAGGCGAGACCGTGGAGCAGCCTGATACTTGTCCGCTGGAGTTGATCGTTGGCTTGCACCAGGTAAAGTCAGTACCGCCGACAGCAGTGACATATGGGCTTGAGGCGAGGCCATTGACGGAGAGGCCGAAGCGCGCGCCGTAAGGAAGACTGGTTGCAAGGTTCTGGTCACAGGTTGGCGAGCCGGCGTCACCGGTGGCTACGAAGATGGCGATTCCTTCGGCGGCGCCGGTCTCCCAGAGATTGTTGTAGGCGGCGTTGCCTCCGGTCCCCATGAACAACTCGCAGAGGCCGTAGCTTACGCTGAGGATCTTTGCGGTGTTGTTCTGGATGACGTAATTCGCGGAGGAGTAAACGGTGTCAGTGATGGGAGAGGTCTGGCCAGAGACGACGAGATCGATCTGCGCATTTTTGGCGACAGAGCCGGAGACTTCGACGTCGAGGGTGTTTTCGAAGAGGTCGCCGATGGTGCAATAGCCGGCATATGCGGTGCATTGTCCGGGGTCAACGCCGTTAGCGACGATGGTTTTGAGAGGCGGCCCGGCGGGAAGGCCGAAGACCTTTCGATAGTTGGCAACGTCCTGCGGGTTGATGTCGCTGGTACCGGCGATGGCGATGGTCTGGCCGGTGCCGTCGGTGCCGGCGTTCCAGAGGGGAAGAACGTTGTAAATGGTGGCGAAGTCAAAAGGCGCGACGTCTTCGATGGGATAGCTACCGCTGGATGTAGAGACCGTGATCCCGTAGTCAGGATGTGGAATTGCCGCAGCCGAGGTGGGGAGATTTCTCGGTGAAGCCGTGCGGGTCCATTTGCCTGTGGAGGCGTCGAACTGAGCCTTCTCGCCTGCATGATGGAGCGGCCGGGGATGAAAGTCATGCAGTGCCTTGAGGCCCGCGACAACGGACGCGAGGGCAATAGGGACCTGGGGATCACGCGTGTTGGCGATGTGCTTTTGACCGTTTACCTGGAGGGTATGAATCTCCGTGTGGAATGCGTGCTCGATCTGCGAGGCGTTGCCGCTGAAACGGATCGACATGCGATCTTTGGAGACTTCCGCAATGGCGAGTCCGTGATTGCTGAGCCATGAAGAGATGGCGGAGATGTCGGACGCGGATGGACCGAACTGCTCTCCTATTTCAGCAGCTTCGAGCCAGTGATGAAAGTTGGGCGAAGCAGGGTCGTACTGGCTGGCGACGAAAGTGTCGAATGCGGCTTGCTGCTCGGGGCTTCGGCTCAGGACGAGGACGAGATCCGTCATGACGAGATCGGGCCGGGCGCGGCCGAGGTCGTTCTTGGAGTTGGCAACGGGAAGAGTGTTGCCAGAGAGCGGGACGAGGTGCTCGTCGTCGATCTTCTCGGTGATGCGAGGAAGAGATCGCTGGGAGGCGGCGGATTGACAGAGCGCGCGGCTTCCGGAGATCGAGATAAACGCGAGGCAAACCAAGGCGGGCAAACGCAAAACGCGCATAAAGGTGTCCTTGTTTGAGCTTCGCCTTCAGCGCACTTCTTCCGCCGGATCGTGCAGGCGGATTTATCTGCGCCAGTTATCTGCTCACTTGCGAAGTCCCAAAATTACAGCTGTTGTGGAATTCACAGCATTGTAGCGCCTTTTGGGGCAAGAGGTAGTACCCGAAACGTGGGGGTGGTGTTTCAAGAGTGAAGTGCTGCTCTGTTATCCTGACTGGTTTACTTGAAGCGGCTCGGGGGGCTTTGATTATGCCGGAACACAGAGGAAGAAAGCACCATCAGGACCGGGTGGCTGAGACGCTTCGGGAAGAGATAGGCGCGATGATCGAGGGGGAGCTCTCGGATCCCCGCATTGCGTTCTGCTATGTGACCGAGGTGGCGCTGAATCCGGGAGGAAAGTCAGCGCGGGTTTATATCGCGGTGGACAATGCGGTTGCTGATATCGAGAAGGCCGAGGAGGACACCATCGCCGGGCTTGAGGCGGCGAAGGGCTACATCCGTTTTGAGTTGAAGGAGCGGATGGGTGTGCGGCATGTGCCGGACCTGACCTTCCTGGCTGACCGGTCGGGGCGGTTCCAGGCGAGGATCGAAGAACTGATGGGTCGCGCAAGGAAGCGCCAGAGGACATCGGTCGAGTAGCGATGAAGCTTTATGGGGGAGGCGCCGACGGTCTGCAGGAGAGCGCGGACGAGCGCATCGCGGCGATTCTGAAGGTGATCCGGGAGGGCGAGCGCTTCCTGGTGTGCTCCCATGCGGGTCCGGATGGAGATGCGGTTGGCAGCATGCTGGCAATGGGAGTGCTGCTGCAGCGGATGGGAAAACACGCGGACCTGGTGAGCGCGGACCGTGTGCCGGTGGTATTTCGCGGGCTGCCGGGAGCGGAGAAGATCGAGAAGGCGCTACGCGTGCACGGGCCGTATGACGCGGCGATCCTGCTGGAGTGCGACGGCGTGGGGCGAACGCGGCTTCAGGGGCTGGAGAAGTTCTACCAGGTCAATATCGACCATCATGCGAGCGGAGTGGAGTTTGCCGATCTGAACTGGATCGACCACGAGGCGGCGTGCGTGGGAGAGATGGTGTACCGCCTATTCAAAGCGGCGGGTGTCGCGCTGACTCGCGATGCCGCGCAATGCTTGTACACGGCGGTGCTGACGGACACTGGCGGGTTCATTTATGGCGGAACGCGTGCTTCTACCTTCGAGCTGGCGCGTGAGCTGACGCAGGCAGGGGCGGATCCGATCAGAATTGCGCAGCAGGTATATTTTTCGACGCCGATGTCGAGGCTGCTGCTGCTGGGCGCGGCACTGAGGAATTTGCATCGCGAGGGACGAGTTGCGTGGCTGTGGATCACTCACGAGGACATGATGCGGAGTTGCGCCTCCGAGGAAGATTGCGAGGGAATTGTGAATTACGCGCTGTCGATCGCCGAGGTGGAGGTTGCGGCTTTTCTCCGCGAACTGGAGGAGCCTCGGGTGCGCGTGAGTCTTCGGAGCAAGGGTGGAGTAAACGTGGCGGCGATTGCGGAGCGGCTTGGGGGCGGAGGCCATGAGAACGCCGCCGGATGCACGCTCGAAGGTCCGCTGGCTCGGGCGAAACAACAGATAGTGGGAGAGTTGAAGGCGGCGCTGGAGAAACCCGGCAGCGGAAAAGCGGCAGCCATCTGATAGCCTAGCTTCTGCGTTCTGGGTTCCCAGACGCGAAGACTCTTTCCGGGCCGGCGGAAACTTCATGCCCCGTGGAGTTGGCCGGAACCGGCGTCGATTGCCGGTCTGGAGAAATTGCTGGAAGTGGAAACCGAGTTGGAACCAGTAGCGCCAGCATCACCAGAAGGCCGACGCTTCCGCCTGCCGACATGGGCTACATTCTGCGAGGCAGCGGTGCTGGTGGCCTTCAGCGCCTTCTTTATCTCGTACGGAGTTGTGCCGCTGTTTGGCGGTGACGGCCTCGGACTGGTGGGGGCCGATGAGCCGCGATACGCGCAGATCGCTCATGAGATGCTGGTGCGTTTCGACGGGGCGCACTCGCTCAAAGATCGCCTGACCTCCTGCGTCACGCCGTATCTGTACGGCCATCCGTGGCTGGAGAAGCCGGCGCTTTACTACTGGCGGGCCATGTTCGTGTTCCAGGAGTTCGGAGTTCACGATTGGAGCGCGCGACTGCCGTCGGCCAGTTTTGCCTTCATCATGGTGGCGCTGATTTATCTGCACATGAAGAGGTTCAGGCCAGGGGGGCATCTTGATGCTGCGCTGATCACAGTGGCCTGCGCGGGGATCATCGGGTTTTCCCGCGGCGCCTCGACGGACATGCAGATGGCGGCGCCGCTTTCGATCGGGCTGCTGGGCTGGTATGCGTGGTATGAGACGAACTCCAAGTTCTGGCTGTTCGATATCTACTTCTTTACAGGCGTAGCCACGCTGGCAAAGGGGCCGGTGGCGCCGTTTCTGGCGCTGATGATTGTCTGTGCGTTTGCTTTCCTTCGCAAGGAGTGGTCGATTGTGCAGCGTTCGGTGTGGTGGCCGGGCATCGCGCTGTATTTTGCGATCACGCTGCCGTGGTTCATCGCGGTGCAGCATCAGAATCCGACGTTCTTCCGGGAGTTCTTCCTTCAGCACAACCTGGAGAGGTTTGCGACCAACCGCTATCAGCATCGGCAGCCATTCTGGTACTACATCGCGGTCGTAATTCTTGCCGTTATGCCATGGACGGTGATGGGCGCGCGCGCGTTTATCGATGGCGTGCAAACTTCGGTGGCGGAGTGGCGGCTGCGAAGGCTGAATCCAAAGCGAAGGGCTCCGAACCGGCCGGGGGATGCTTTCCCTGAGTTTCTGGTGTTGTGGGCAATCATCCCCGTGGTGTTCTTTTCGTTCTCGCAGTCGAAGCTGCCGGGGTACATTCTTCCGTCGATCCCGCCGATCACGATCCTGACCGGAGACTATCTGTTCCGGAAGCGACAGCCAGGTTTGAACCGGTGGGAACTGGCGGGACACGCTGCGCTTTGCGGCGTTATGACCATGTTTGCCCTGCTGATGCCGTGGTTTGTGAGTCACGGTCGAGAAATGCCCCCAACGCGAGCGTGGGCGGTGGCTCTGCTGGCTTCGCTGGGTGCGGCGATGCTGATCGTGATCGTGGTGAAGGGGTATGGAGTCGCACGGCTCCGTCTGGCAACGACCGGTGTGCTGGTGGTGCTGACCTTCTTCCTTTATGGGGTGGGGCCCGTCTTCGGAGTTCCCGCAATCGCGGAGACGAAGCGCGTGATCCACGCCCTGGACAGGTCGTACTCGGCGAGGCCGCTCGCGGCCCGGCTGGAACAGCTGGCGCCTGCGGACGAGACCGTGGCAGTGTTCAGGGTTCGCCGCGATGTGGAGTACGGGCTGGCGTTCTACCGCAACCGCGAAGTGGTGAACTACGAGGACATAGGGGTGCCGGAAGGGGAGCACCTGCTGGTTGCCAGAGTGGCGGGACGCGGTGGCGTGGATCTGCACACTCCAGCGGCGCTGCAGCAGTACCTGGAGGGGCGGCACTACGAAGAAGTTCTGAGCTGGCCCGAGCAAGGCCTGGAAGTGTACCTAGTGGGCCCCCGATAGTTCCTGGTCTCCGGGGAACAACGTTTTGACACTCTGTAACTTGCGAGGAACCGGCTAATCGTGTCAAAGTGACCGGAAGACCCTTGGCGTGCGCGGCGGGGCTTAAGGCGCCGGCGCGCGCATCCAAAGACGGCAGAAAACGCAGAGGAAGCATGGCGGCGGGCGTAAGTCTTGAGATCCTCGATCTTCGGCATTTTGCCGCGCCGGTGCTGCGACCAGTTCTGGATGCAGAAGGGGAACTCTGGAGCAAGCGCCTGCACTGGGATTACCGCTCGAGCGCGCGGCTCCTGATGCAATATCTCGACAATCACCTGCTGCCGGGTTACGCAGCTCTCGAATCCGGACAGGTGACAGGGTATACCTTCTGCGTCTACGAAGAGACAAAGGCCGTAATCGGCGATGTGTTCGCGATGCCGGGGCGGAATCCAGAAGCGGCGGAGACAGAGCCGGAGCCAGAGCGGGAGATTGAAGCAACTCTGCTGAAGCACCTGTTTGAGACGCTGCTCAACTCGCCGAATGTGGACCGGATTGAATCGCAATTGCTCCTCCACCCGTCAGGGACACACGCGGAGATCTTCCGGGAATCGGGGTTCGAACTGTACGGGCGGCAATTCATGGTGCAGCCGCTAGCGGGGCACTGGAGCCGGCCGCGCGTGGAGATGCCGCCGGAGCTGGAGTTGAGACCCTGGCGCGACGATGATCTGAATGCGGCGGCGAGGCTGATCTCGACGGCGTATTACGGTCACCCGGACAGCCTGATCAACGATCAGTACAGGTCAGTGAATGGGTCGATGCGGTTTCTGCATAACATCGTGCGTTATTCGGGTTGTGGAGTGTTCTCGCCGCACGCCTCGCATGTGGTGGTGGAACGCGGGACTCACGAATTGGCGGCTCTGGTCCTGGGATCGCGGGTAAGTCCGCAGAGCGGGCACATCACGCAGTTGTGTGTCCACCCGAAGTTCCGGAGACAGGGGCTGGCGCGCAAAATGCTGCTGGTGGCCGCCGCGCACTTCGTGGGACAAGGAGTGAGCGAGATTTCGCTGACGGTGACGGAGGCGAATGGGCAGGCGATCGAACTCTACAAGAGCGAAGGGTATGAGTGCGTGCATAAGTTCGACGCGGCGGTGTGGGAAAGACAGGGATTAGGAACTAGAAATTAGGGACTAGTAGTTATAAACCGAGACTTGCGCTGCAGCAGTCGTAATCCATCACTCCCTTCGCCAGTAGATTTCTTCCTAAGTGAATCTCCTTCGAAATTTCAGATTACGAGCGCATGCTGGCTGTTCCTTTCATCGAATCGAATTCCGATTGAATTGATGTGGGACTGATCGGTCGTGCTGTTAGGCTTCGACTCATTCCTATGCTTGTCGAAAACTTCAGGGCTGCTTTGTGGAAGATTGTTGGGGCTTTCTTTCTAGCGGTGAGCCTCGCGTTCGCTGAAGAAGGGCCGAACGTTCGGAAAGAAACGATCTTGAAGACTGCTGATCTGCAAGCGGATGTAGACGTCTTGCAGAAGGCTTACAGGGAATTGCATCCCGGGCTGTACCGGTACAACTCGCCAACGCAGATCGAGGTTGGTTTCCGGCAGTTGCGAACAGAGCTGAATCACGACCAGCCGCTGCGCGAGGCCTACGTGGCATTCTCCACATTCGCGGTAAAGATCCGGTGCGGACACACCTATGCGAACTTCTATAACCAGCCGAAGCCGGTGGTTGAGGAGTTGTTCCGCGGGCGCGATCGTGTCCCGTTCTACTTCGAGTGGATTAAGAACGAGATGGTGGTGACGCGCGACTTCACTTCAGAAGGAGCGCTCCCTGCAGGCACGCGCATTCTGCGGTTGACCGGAGTTGAGGCCCGCGAGATCCTGAAGCGCCTGATGACGGTGGCCCGGGCGGACGGATCGAACGATGCGAAACGCGTGGCGTTGCTTGGCATACGGGGCGATGACCGATGGGAGACATTTGATGTCTTCTATCCGCTTCTATTTCCGGCGAAAGATGCGACGTACAGTCTCGAGATCAGGAAGCCGGGAGAGAAGAGATCGGTGCGCGTAACGGTGGAGGCATTGACGCCGGAACAGCGGCTGGAGCCCATCAAAGCTCGCGAGGAAGCGTTGAAGGGCGGAAGCGAAGAGATATTCGAGTGGAAGTATCTGGACGATGGAGCCGCGTATCTGCGGATGCCGAGCTGGGCTCTCTATGACAGCAAGTGGGACTGGAAGCGATGGCTCGGCGAGCACATGGACGATCTTGCGAAGAAGAGCGCGCCGGCGCTGATTATCGATCTGCGCGGAAATGAGGGCGGACAGGATGTGGGCAACGTCATCCTGAGCAGACTTGCGACGAGCGAACTGAGACTGTCGGCAACGAGGCGGCTGGTGCGGTATCGCAAAGTGCCGGATGAGCTCGAGCCGTATCTCGATACCTGGGACAAGAGTTTCAAAGACTGGGGAGATAGCGCGGTCGAGCTTGATAAGCCGTGGCCGACTGCGCCCGCGGTTCACTATTTGCGCTTGAAGAAGTATGACGATGATGCCGATGGAGACGTGATCAAACCAGAAGGCGCGCACTTTTCAGGAAAGGTGTACGTACTGGTCGATGCTAATAACAGTTCGGCGACATTTCAGTTTGCGCAGGTAATACTGCAGAAGCATCTGGGTATTCTGATTGGAACGCCGACAGGCGGGAATCAGCGCGGGATTAATGGAGGGGCGTTTTTCTTTTTGCGCCTGCCTCACTCGAAGATCGAGATGGACCTGCCCTTGATCGGGAGCTTTCCGGAAGCGGCGAAACCGGATGCCGGGCTGACTCCGGATGTTCTGGTGAAGACCACGGCGGAAGATATCGCTTCGCATCGCGATGCAGATATTAAGGCAGTGGAAGATTTGATTGCGAAGACAGCAAAACGCTAGCGAGCGATCAGGTACATTACCCAGCTGAGGACGATTGCCGATCCCACGAAGAGCGAGAAGCAGTAGAGTCCGTAGCGGAACATGCGCTGGGGAGTTTCGCGCTGGGTGATGCCGAAGACGGTTGAAGCGAAGACTCCGAATAGCAACACAGCCGTGAAATGGGAGGGAGAGAACACTAGGACTTCCTCCCCGTGCGCAGGTTGTGTGCGTCGACCGCGGCGATGATGTTGAGGAGGCCCGCGACGACGATGAAACGGGTGCCCCAGTCGGCGACGGTGAGCTGGACCGAGTCCGCGCCAAGGCCCATGGTGCGACCTACGACGTATAGGAGGCCGCTGCCTAGGTCGCCGAGAAGGCCGAGGATTTCGAGAATGTCGTGGGCGTTCGCGTAGAGCTTGCCCTGCATCGCGAGCCCGATGGCGAACATGCAGATGATGGAGATGGCAAGCAGAGCACCGCGACCCCACTTGCGGAGAAGAAAGTGGCCCGCTCCCGGTACGAGCCAACCGGCGATAAGAGGAAGGAAGACGAAGCCCTGCTGTTGCGGTGCGGTCGGGGCTGGTTTATTGGGGGTACTGGACATTCCTCTTCGAATATATCGCAGCGCACCGGGTGATCCGAATCAGGGGCTAGCGGGATGATGGTCGAAGCTGATGGCGCGCGTTATTTTCCACGAGCCATCTTTGTGCTGCCAAAGGGTAACGAATTTCGCCTCTCCAAGCTCATGAGGATCTCCGGGGTGGGTGAAGCGGTGAACGCCGACCTCCACCGCCCCAAACCCTTCGAGCGGATACACCTCGAGTGAACCTGGAACGAGGTCGCGATGAACCTTACCGCAAATGTTATTCCTGATGGCGTCGATAAATGTCTGCCGCCCAACCGATAAGCCGCTCTTGTCGTGGTAGAACTCAAGGTCTTTGGCGACCAGTGGCTCCAGCCTGTCGAGCTGGCATTTGTTGTATGCGTCGAACAGCTCTGTATCAAGGCCAGATATTGTTTTGTACAGAGGATCGTTGACCGGGAGACCTTGCGCGCCCTGAGCGCCCGCGAAGGACGAGGCTACGATTATGGACGCCAGAACGACGACAAGACTCATTTTCAATCAGGTGTACCTCGCTTGAAGCGCTGTATCTGATGGAGAGGTACGTACCGCCAAGGACGTCAGTTCCCCGTGGGTACAATTGCGGCGTTTTCTACCATCAGGATCACCGTGCGCTTTGGGGCGCGGGTGCGGTGAACGATGCCGCGCGGGACGACGAAGCCCTGGCCTGGGTTGAGCTCGATGGTCTTGCCCTCAAGGTCGATAAGGAGCTGGCCTTCCACGGTGAGGAAGAACTCGTCGTCGTTGTCGTGCTTGTGCCAGTGGTATTCGCCTTCGATGATGCCGACGCGGACGACGGAGTCGTTGACCTGGCAGAGGGTCTGATTGAACCATTTGTAGTTCTTCGCGTCGGGAACGTGGATGTCGATGATTTCGAGCGGACGATGGAGAACGTTGAGGCGGGTTTCGTAGGGGAAGGCAGGAGAGGAAGACATAAGGGATGCTCCTTCTGGGGGGAGGATAGCAGGCGCGGGCGAGTGCTCTCGAGCCGAGGATTGGAGGCGCGGCTCGCATGGGGAACGGGACCGTGACATAGGTCCAATAGGGACATGGCACCTACAGTAACTACGTTGACCATGGGTGAGTGAGCGGCATCACGGCGTGCCTGAGAGTGTCGGGCGAAAGTTAGATCATAGTTTTATAAAAATATTTTCCTTTTTCGAATGTACGGATGTTGGATTGAAGCAAGTTGCCGATTTATTAACCAGATCTAGATACAGTTAGCCAGGAATAGCAGCTTTGAAAACAGGTTCTATTCCGTCCTCCCGATGAAGCGCAGGAAGGTCCGCAACAAGTGCGCGGATGCGGGAAGTGATTCTACAGAAACTCCGACAGTGAACTTCTCCCGCTGTTGTTCCGGTGGTATGCCGACGTACCACGAGGGGTTCACGCATGAGAGCAAGGCTATTTGCAGCTTTAGCGCTGGTTGGGTGCATTGCGCCGATCACACAGGCCATTACGGTTTCAACGCCAGCCAGCGGGGCTCGGCTTACTTCACCTTTTACGGTAACGGCCAGCACGGCAACGTGCGCGGGAGTTCCGGCAGTGTCGATGGGCTATTCGATCGATAGCGCAACGGCAACGATCGAGCCAACATCGTTTTCGGCGAAGGTATCGGCTGCTCCCGGCTCGCATGTACTTCATGTGAAGTGCTGGGGCAAAAACACACACGACGAGCAATTGCTGAATATCACGGTGCTGGCCGCTTCAGTTTCGGATATTGCTGTTGCGACACCTGCGAATGGGGCTACCCTTGCGTCGCCGTTCACGTTGACGGCGAGCTCAAAAACATGCGCCTCGAAGCCCGCGGTATCCATGGGTTATTCGATTGACAGCGGAACAACCGTAATTATGCCGACGTCATTCACAGCTTCGGTGAGTGCATCCGCGGGGGCACACGTGCTTCACGTGAAGTGCTGGGGGCAGGGCGTAGCCGATCAAAAACTCCTGAATATCAATGTTGCTCCTCAGGCGAAGGCCGCTCCTCCGACCCTCTCATTGCCATCAGGAACATATTCGAGCAGCCAGGTCGTGTCGATGTCGTCCTCGACTGCCGGCGCGAAGATCTACTACTCGCTTGACGGATCTACACCAACGACGGCATCGCTTCTGTATACGGGGCCGATCTCGGTGTCGAAGACGATGGTGGTAAGCGCGGTAGCCATAGCTTCCGGATGTACGACGAGCGGAGTGGCTTTAGCGAGCTACACGATCTCGACTTCGAAAGGACCGCAGATTCCTTCCTATGCTTATGTGCAGCAGCAGATCGATCTGCTGCCGGGATGGAGGATCAAGCACGATCCTGCTACGCCGGGGACAGCGACAGGCTCAATGACAGTGGTCAGCGATCCGACATTGACGGGGCAGGCAGTGAAGTACCTTACGACATTCACCAACAGTGGCGGCATCCTGTACTCGGATACCTATGGGCACGATACGGATTCGACGAACTTCGCGTATGACGTTCACGTGTGGCTTTCCGCGGGCAGCGTAATCAGCAACCTGGAGTTGGATAACAACCAGGTGATGCGCAACGGCAACACAATTATCTATGGCTTCCAGTGCTCGGGATATGGGGGCGTCTGGGAATACACGGAGAATGCCGGAACTGTGGACCAGAGCAAGGCACATTGGCTGAAGTCGAGTGCGCCGTGCAACCCGGCGAAGTGGACGCGAAATACGTGGCATCACATCCAGATCAGCGTATCGCGCGATGACTCGGGCAATGTTACGTATCACTCGGTGTGGTTTGACGACGTGGAACAACCGATCAACCAGACGGTGAAGTCGGAGTTCGGACTCGGGTGGGCGTTGGGAGCACTGGTGGCGAATTTCCAGGTGGACGGGCTGGGAACGAGCGGTTCCTCAACGATTTATGTGGACAATTTGAAGATGTCGCGGTGGTAAGGAAGAGCGAAGCAGGCGGCCGGCGGATCGGAGTCGATCCGCCGGTTCGCTTTTCGGCACTTTGGAGGTGCAACCGCCGGGATGCGGATCGTTATTGATATGAGTCGAGATCAAGAACGGTTGACATGAATGTGAGCGGGCTATAGAAGCAAGAGCATGGTGCAAGAGGACCAAGCGGGACGACGGAAATTTGTGTGGCCGCTCTGCCTTCTGATCTGTGTTGGAGTGGTACTGGTGTGGTCCTGGGTGGGAGCGCATGACCGGGGGACGTGGTGGCTTGAGTCGTTCCCAGCGCTTATCGCGATCGCCATTCTCGCGGCAACTTACAGGCGATTCCGCTTTACCAACCTCGCTTACTTACTCATTGCGGTGCACGCGTGCATTCTCCTGGTCGGTGGCCACTACACATACGCCCGGGTTCCGCTTTTTGATTGGGTGCGCGATCACTTTGACCTGCAGCGAAATGACTACGACAAGCTGGGCCACTTTGCGCAGGGCTTCGTTCCGGCCATCGTTGTGCGAGAGATCTTGATTCGGCGGCGAGTGATAGCCGGTCCATGGTGGCGCGTGTTTTTGGTGATGTGCATCTGCATGGCAATCAGCGCATGTTACGAACTGCTTGAATGGGGAGTGGCGGTGTTGGAGGGAAGCGGTGCCGATGCATTTCTGGGATCTCAAGGGGATCCATGGGATACACAGAGCGATATGTTCTGTGCGCTAATTGGCGCTGCTGCAGCGCAGATATCGCTGGCGCGAGTTCATGATCGGCAATTGAAAGGGCTACTACGAGAACCTTTGATTTTTGAAGCCGCAGAGGTCTCGCCGCAATTCTAACGCAGATATCAAAATGCCTTGAAAAAAAGCAGATCCTTCGCTAACCACCCCCAAGCTGAAGAGTATGCTTGGGACCCCGTGCGCTCAGAATGACAGCTTCATTGAGAAGAATTGAAAACGAGAACGTCGACAGAGCCGAGACTAGATTCGCACGAGTTCGCGCTGGATATTGCCTGTGACCCACGCTTTGCCGGGAGCGGTTAGCATGTCAATCTCGCTGCGGATGCCGAACTCGGGAAGGTAGATGCCGGGCTCGACGGAAAAGCAAGTGTTGGGGAGAATGCGGCGCTCGTCGTGGGTTTCGAGGTTGTCGAGGTGCGCACCGGGACCGTGAATCTCATGGGCGATGTTGTGGCCGGTGCGGTGGGTGAAGTAGTCTGCGAATCCGGCAGCCCGGATGACATTGCGTGCTGCGTCGTCGGCTTCGAAGCCGCGGATGGGCCGGCTTTCAGCGAAGGCTGACGTGACGACGGCGATTGCTGCGTCGCGCGCGTTGCGGACGGTTTCAAAGACGAGCTGTTCACGGTCGGAGGGCTCGCGGCCGACGACTCCTGTCCAGGTGATGTCGTAGAAGATGCTGTCTGACTCGTCGGTGCGTCCCCAGATGTCGATGAGAAGGAAGTCGCCCTGTTTGATTTCGGAGGTGCGATCGGCGGTGGGTTCGTAGTGCGAGTCGGAGCAGTTTGCGTTGACGCTGACGTTGGGTCCGTTTTCCCATACGAGGCCGCCGCGACGCATCGCCTCCGAGAGCCACTGGACGATGTCGAATTCGGTGACGCGGTTGGAATTGCCGTTGGAGGAGCGAACGCGGCGACCGATTTCTTTCCAGCCTTCTTTCAGGATGGCGTCGATGACCTGCTGTGCGACGGAGTGCGAGGCGATCTGGCGTTCGGTGAGCACAGCTTCAAACTGGCTCACGAGGTCGGCGGAGCTGACGATGTGCTTGCCCAGGCTGCGCAGGAATTCAACGGTGCCGGCGTCGACCATTGAGACGTACATGATGTCGTTGTTGGGCGAATACTGCATTGCGATGCGACGAAAGCCCGTGAGCATTGCCTTGATTCCGGCGCGCAGTTCCTGCCAGCTTGAATACAATCCTTTAGACCCGGGAAGGGAATCGAGCCTGCCCTGCTCGATGCGATGCATGAGCTTGCGCGGATCGCCAGTTGCGGGAATGAAGTAGTACCACCGGCGGGTGATGTGCGCTTTGGGATCGAGGCCGAGGATGCTCTCGCCGATGGGGTCGCGGTGGTGATGATCGTAGAAGAGCCAGCCGTCGAGGTTACTTTCCCGGAGAGCAGTCTGAATGGCTTCGAGGTTCATGGGGAAATTGTAAGACAGTGATCAGTGGTCAGTGAGAAGGGAACAGGGAACAGGGGACAGGGGGGACAGGGGACAGGGGGGACAGGGGACAGGGGGGACAGGGTGAGATGCGATCGTTTTTGATTCTGTCGTTCGTGCGAAGAATCATTTGGTGGCTTCGATCCATTCCCGTTTGGCTTGGGTGAGGAAGGCGTTGCGATCTTCGGGGAGGATCCACCGCTGTTTGATGAGAACGTCGAGAGACTGTGTGTAGCGTTTCAGGTAGTCGTCCTCGCTGAGGTAACGCTCGGCGATGGAGAGGCGCGGGTCGCCTGTCCGCTTGCGGTCTTCGCTGGTCTTGGCGAAGGAGATATAGGAGGCCTCGAATGAGACGCGCTCGGTGGGCGCACCGATGGACGGATCGCGAAGGTTCCATCCCGTGATGGTGGCGAGCGGAACGGTGATCTCGGGAAGACGCACGCCATCGCGCTCGTTGCCGTCGGCGTCGACTTGCGGAACGAGGATAGGGAAGGCTGGTCCGACGCGGGGCGGTTGGATCGTGAATACTCCGCGCTGCCAGTTCGGGCCGAAGTCGAGACGCTCGCCAGCGTTGGCTTCGTGAGGTGTGTTCACGCCGGGCAGGTGTGGGAAGGCGTACTTGTTGATGGGCACGAGAGTGCCGTCGGAGATATGCGGGTAGCTGCTGGGTGGCGGTGGCGTGCCGTTGCGAACCCATTCGTCCATATTGGAGATCATGGAGCGCCAGAAGTAGCGGATGGGGAGAGGCGACTGTGGTTCCTGGCCGTGAAGATCGTCGGGCCCTTTCGCGGGCGGGAATGGGCCGGAGAAGTGCTGGAGTCCGGTGAAGTGGTAGATACGGACGTTGTCGGAGATATTTGCGTCATGCTTGCCGTCGGCAGATGTGTGAATGAGGGCAGCGGCACGGCCCCAGTATTCGTATGAGGTGTTGGAGAAGAAGATCTTCGGAACGGTCTTGTCGGCGCGAGAGCGGTCGAGGAGGCCTGCAGTGGCGTGTGTGATGGGATCGGTCTCGGACTGGTCGGTGAATGGAAAGATGTCAGTTGGGAAGAAGACTGAAGAGGTGGGCTGTGCGTCGCGGGAGGGCTGCGCAAAACGGTAGTTGAAATCGCCACGTCCGGCTCCGGCTACATGAGAGAGCACTCCATCGAGAGCTATGCGGCCCTTTTCATCGGCGTTGAAGCCCTCGTAGAGGAAATTGCGTAGAAAGCGACCGTTCTGCGAGATGCCTTCGGCAATGACGCGCTGAGCTGGAGTGATTGCGTCAAGATTGTGCTTGGCATAAGATGCGAAATCGCGGACGGCGGCGAATCCGCCACCGGCAACGACGGGATCGGAGACGACATATACGTACTCGTAGATTCGGCCGGGCTGAAAGCCTCCGTTGAGATGGATGTGGCGATCGCTGGGGACGAGCTTGCCGTCGGCCATGTGGGCGAATTGCCATTGCGATCGGGGAATCATGGTGCGCGGAGCATTGCGGGAGGCGCGAACTGTGAGAATATTGCGCGGATCGTCCGGCGCGCTGACTGGATATTCGGTTCCGCCAAGACTTCCGCGCATAAGGTGGCCTAGCGGAATCTCCTGAGCAGCTGCGGGCAGCATTACGTCGCCGCGGAGGAGACCGGTGATTGTCTTGCCGTTCTCCTTTGAGATGGGTGCATGGAAATGGAGTGCGTCGTCGCCGGCGGCGTCGGCCTGCCAGCCGAGGCTGACGATGGTGAAGCCGTTGCGGAGAAGCCACGCGTCACCGGCGTCGTGCTCGATGTTCCAGTCGCCGCCATCAACGAGAGAGATGATGCGGCTGCGGCCGCGGTTGGGGTTTTCAAGGAGCAGCGAGCCGTTGCCGCGGTGCGGATCTTTGGGGCGAATGGCGATGAAGTCGGCGGAGAACTCGACTTCGCCGTCGCGGAGGTTGACGGCGTTTTTGAGATCGACGATGGCGGCGTTGTGGGGATTGTCTACGGGGAGAGAGAAGTAGACGGTGCCGAGGATACGCTCGCAGGGGCCGGTGTTGCCGAAACTGCTGCCACCCAGCACATCCTGGCGCGAAGAGATTTCTACTCGTGTGACCCGCGCATGAATGGCTGAAGATGAGAAGAGAAGAAATATCGCGGCGAGAGTTCCGGCGAGCTTGGATGGCATGGACCGGAGGATATCATTCGCGCTGGATGGAGAAGGTCTGAAGTGAAGATCAAATATTCTCTCGTTCGATGGCGTATTCTGGGGCCGCAATCAAGGAGTGACGAGTGCTGTCGAATGCGGACGTGATCCAGGGGCGATACTTTGCCGATCTTATGCACCAGCCAGAGGCGCTTCGTGCGACATGGGATGGGCTGGGTGGTGCGAAGGCGCTGGAAAAAATCGGACGGGAGTGTGAGCAAGGTCGGTTTGAGCGCGTGGTGCTGACGGGCATGGGCGGATCGTTCTTCGGACTGCATCCGATGGCGATCGAACTTGCTGCGAGCGGTTGGACTCCGATGATGGTGGAGACTTCGGAATTGATCCACTACTATCCGGAACTGCTCCGACCTTCGACGCTGGTGGTTGCGATCTCGCAGTCAGGGAAGAGCGCAGAGACCGTGCGGTTAATGGAAATAAACGCGGGCCGCGCGAAAGTGATCGGTGTGACCAATGCGGCGGATAGCCCACTGGCGCGGGAATCGGATTTTGCGGTGATGACCGTGGCAGGGGATGAGTACACCGTCTCGTGCAAGACGTATGTGGCGACGCAGATGGCACTGCGAGTTCTGGCGGCTGTGCTGAGCGGTGCGGATGCCGGTGCGCGAATGCGAGAGATGGAGCCGGCCGCAGAGGTGTTTGGCGAATATCTGGGCAGATGGAAGGAGCACGTTGATGAGTTGATCGAGATGCTGCGCGGAGTTCGCGATGTCTTTCTGGTGGGAAGAGGAGCGTCGCTGGCGGCGGCGCAGGCAGGGGCGCTTACGATCAAGGAGTCAACGCACGTTCACGCCGAAGGGATGAGCAGTGCGGCGCTTCGGCACGGGCCGTTCGAGATGATGAAGGAAGGGATCTTTGTTGGTGTGTTTGCGGGAGACGCAAAGACTCGGGAGCTGAACGAGCGGATGGTGAAGGATGTATCGGGCACTGCGGCGCGGGCGGTCTTGTTCGCCGATGATGCGAAGGGTGCCTGCCGGTTGCCTAGGATGCCGGACACGGTGCGGCCGATCGTGGAGGTACTGCCAGGTCAGATGATGACGCTAGCGCTGGCGGCTCTGGCCGGACGCGAGGCGGGAAAGTTTGAGCGCGCGACGAAGGTGACGGCGGTGGAGTAAGAGATGGCGGAACGAACACAGCGGGGTCCCTTCATCGTCGGCATCGTTTTTTTGATGTTCTTTGTACTGTCGCTTCTGACGAACATCCTGGGGCCGATTATTCCGGACATCATCGACAGCTTTCACGTGAGCCTGACGGCTGCTGCGTTTCTACCGTTTTCATTTTTCCTGGCGTATGGAGTCTTGTCGATTCCGGCGGGATTCCTCGTGGACCGGTTTTCTGAGAAGCCGGTAATGGTTGCGTCGTTCGTGGCGGCTCTGATTGGGGCGCTGGGGTTTGCGGCGTATCCGACGTATGCGATGGCGGTTGTTTCGCTGTTCACGATCGGCGCTGGAATGGCGATGCTGCAGGTGGCGATCAATCCGCTGCTACGGGTGGCGGGCGGCGAAGAGCACTTCGCGTTCAACGAGGCGGCAGCGCAGTTTGTATTCGGAGCCGGGTCGTTCCTGAGCCCGTTGATCTATGCGTACATGATCAGCCATGTCTCGGAGAGCGGCGGCCCAATGTTGCGAATGTTTGCGCGGGCGACTCCGGCGGAGATGCGCTGGGTGTCGATCTACTGGATCTTTGCTGCGGTTTCGGCGGTGGTGGTAGTGGTGCTCTGCCTGGTGCGCTTTCCCCGAATCGAGAGGGCCGAAGAGGAGCAGGCAGGAAAGGCGGAGACGTATGCCGTGATGCTGCGGCGCGGCATGGTGTGGGCATACTTCGGATGCATCTTTGCTTACGTGGGCTCGGAACAGGGCACAGCGGACTGGATTTCGAAGTTTCTGATGCAGTATCACCGGTTCGATCCGCATACCGTGGGTGCGAGCACCGTTTCCTGGTTCTGGGGGATGATGACGGTCGGGTGCTTTCTGGGCATGATCCTGTTGAAGGTCTTCGATAGCCGGCGGGTGTTGCTGTGGTTCGCGGTGTGTGCGCTGGCGGCGCTGACCGCAGCTCTGTTTGGTCCGGCGACGGTCTCGCGGTATGCGTTTCCGGCGATCGGGTTCTTTGCGTCGATCATGTGGCCTACGGTGATTTCGCTGGGGTTGAACTCGGTGAAGGAGCATCACGGGTCGTTTGCGGGAATTCTATGTACCGGCATCATGGGGGGAGCGGTCGTTCCACTTGTGATCGGGAAGATTGGAGACGCTGCCGGGCTTCGGTGGGGGATGCTGGTGCTGTACCTGACGTTCGGGTGCGTGCTGAGCCTGGGCATATGGGCGAAGCCGATTGTCACGAATGCGAGGTTCGGAGACCAGCAATGATCGGGACATCAAGACGGGCACCGTGAGGACGGCGTAAGGAATAGAGGGTTGTTCCTTTGGTCTGATAGACTCTGGGACACACATGAGCCTCTTCCGCACCAAACCGCTTGCCACCTTGCTGAAACAACTGGACGAAGGAGGGCTGAAGCGCACCCTAGGCTGGCCCGGCCTGATCGCCCTGGGAATCGGTGCGATCATCGGCGCCGGTCTGTTCGCGCGTACTCCCGCAGCAGCGGCGCAGAACGCGGGACCGGGCGTGACGTTCTCGTTCATCATTGCAGCTCTCGGCTGCGCGTTCGCGGGACTCTGTTATGCGGAGTTTGCGGCAATGATTCCGATCGCAGGAAGTGCCTATACCTATGCCTACGTGACGATGGGCGAGCTGGTGGCATGGGTGATCGGGTGGGCGCTGATCCTCGAATACGGATTGGGCGCCGCAACTCTGTCCATATATTGGACGGAGTATTTCAATAATCTTTTCCCGAATTTGATCCCCTGGCAACTGAGGCATTCTCCGCTGCAGACGGGGCCGGGCGGAATCCACGGCATTGTGAACGTGCCGGCGCTGATCATTCTGGCGGTTATGACGCTGTTGCTGATCAAAGGGATCTCTGAGTCAGCGACGGTGAACGCGGTCATCGTGGGCATCAAGGTCACGATCGTGCTGATGATCATCGCGATCGGCTGGCACTTCATCAATCCCGCGAACCACACGCCTTTCGTGCTGGCGCAGGACGCGCTGCATCAGGGCACGTTTCAGCATGGGTGGGGTGGCGTGCTGGGCGGCGCTGGAGTGGTGTTCTTTGCGTTCATTGGTTTCGACGCAGTGTCGACAGCAGCGCAGGAGACGATCAATCCCGGCAAGAACATGCCGATCGGGATTCTGGGATCGCTGGCAGTCTGCACCTTCCTCTACATCCTCTTCAGCTGGGTGCTGACGGGAATCGCGCCGGTGCTCGATTTCATTGATCCGAACAAAGGCATGGAGGCTTCGGTCTCCTACGCGATCCACACGTACATGCCGGGATATGCGTGGTTGTCGACGCTGGTTTCCGTGGCCATTCTGGCGGGCTTCACCTCGGTGATGCTGGTGATGCTGCTGGGCCAGAGCCGCGTATTTTTCTCCATGTCAAAGGATGGGTTGTTGCCGAAGCTGTTTGCCGAGGTGCATCCGAAGTTCCGGACGCCCTGGAAGTGCAATATGGTGCTGTATGTCTTCGTAGCGCTGCTGGGCGGTTTCCTGCCGGGCGACATTACCGGGAATATGACCAACCTCGGCACGCTGTTTGCGTTCGTGCTGGTTTGCATCGGGGTCTGGATCATGCGCAAGAAGAACCCGCAGCAGGAGCGGCCGTTCCGGGTTCGCGCTGTGCCGTTTGTGTCGATTATGGGAGCGCTGTTCTGCGTCGCGATGATCGTTTCGGTGGACGCCACGTCGAAGATCGCGGCGGGAAGCTGGATGCTGATCGGATTGGTGGTCTACTTCCTGTACGCGAGGGGACACAGCAACCTGAACAGGACTGATGTTGGAGCGCTGGAGTCGAAGGCGGGGGATTGATTCGCTTCTATCCTTGAAATCAGGGGCGCGTCGGCTTGGCTGATGCGCCCTTCGTGTTTGGATCAGGGGAAGGCCGCCCACTCATCGCGATGGAGCCGCGATGAATGGGGCACAGTCTTTGAAAGTTATTCCCAGATTTCAGAGCCGAGATATTGGCACCCGAAAATTTCTGGTAAACGCCCAGAGATTACTCCCACGTCTCGGAAGCGAGACGTGGGGCGCCCAATCAGGTTTTCCGTTGGAGATGCTCTGGATTACAGCGCCGCGAGGGCGTCGGCCTGGGTGGGGAAGAGGCCGGCGTACTTGGTGATGCCTACCATGGTGAAGACTTTTGTGAAGTGTGGCGACAGGCCGAAGGCGTAGACCTTCTGGCCGGAGTTCGCGGCTTCGATGAGCATCTGGATGACCAGCGCGATGCCGCTGGAGTTGATGTAGTCGACCTTGGTGAAGTCGAGCAGGACGAGCTTAGCCGTTTCCTTGGAGAGCGCCTGATAGCTGCCGAGCACCGCTTCCTTGGAGGTGCTGGCGATATCGCCTTCGAAGCGAAGGGCGGTCACGTTGTGTCCGGCTGGGGAAGTTAACTGGTCTACGCGCGCTTTGGTTTCGCTCTGCACGATCTTGTGTCTCCGTAATGATGGTTAGTCGTGTTTAGTCAGCGTTTGCATTCACGTCAAGACGAATGACCAGCCTGACATAGCTGCTTTTACCGTTGGAGCCTTTGACCCATTCGGCTTCATCAACAAGCGCCTGGATGAGGAACATGCCCATGCCACGCGGATCTTCTTCGCCGTGAATCTTTTTGTCGATGTCGGGCTTGGGAGGAACGGTCTTCAGTCCCTGGCCGTCATCAATCACTTTTATCTCGAGGGCGTTCGCGCCTGTTGAGAGAACTACGCCGACCGAGAGGTCATCGTTCAATTTATTACCGTGCTCGATCGCATTGATGCAGGCCTCAGCTACGGCCGTCTTTAAATCTTCGACGCGATCTTCGCGGAAACCCATCAGCTTGGCCACAGCGGCTGCGGTGCTCATAGCCACCTTTTCGTAGCCGAGCTGCGAGGGCAGCCGCACCTCCACTGATGTGGATTTCACGTTGCTCATGCAGGTGTCTCCGTACCCCGCACACACCGGCACAAAGCCAGTGCGGTCATATCGTCACTTTGAGGTCCGCCCTCGGCAAAATCCTCAATTTTTGTCCACAATGAATCGAGGATAACATCGGCCTGTTCGTCGGGGCATTTAGAAAATTCGTCCATAAGTCGTTCGGAGCCAAACTCTTCCTCGCCGCGGAAGACCTCGGTAAGACCATCGGTATAGAAGAGCAGGCGGGTGCCGGGTGTGAAGTCGGCTTCCTCGCTGGTGTAGTGCATGCCGGGGAGAAGGCCGAGCGGCGTGCCGGCGGACTCGAATTGGCGAGTGGTGCCGTCCGGCATGATCAGGAAGCCGGGATTGTGCCCTGCGTTGGCGACTTCGATCTTTCCCCGATCGGGGTAGAGGCGCATGAAGATGGCAGTGACATAGCGCCGACGAGCTTCTTCGCCTTCGCGCCAGTGATGCTCATTCATGCGGGTAGCGAGTTCGTCGAGAGGCAAGCCGGTGATAGCCATGGCCCGGAACGCGGCACGAAAGCTGGTGGACATCATGGCCGAGGCAAGGCCTTTTCCGGCCACGTCGGCTACGGCAAGGAGCAGGCTTCCGTCGGGCTGTTCGACGATGTCGAGGTAGTCACCGCCGACTTCGTAGCAGGTGACAGACCGGAAGGCGACGGAATAGCCAGAGATCTCCGGCAAGGACTGGGGCAGCAGGGAACGCTGAATGTTGCGGGCTGCATCGAGGTCCTGTTGGACTCGCGCCCACTGCATGTTGCGCTCGTGGTTGCGCGCGTTTTCAAGCGCCACGGCGGCCTGAAGAGCAAGTCCTTCGATGAAATCGGATTCGTAAAGGGTGAGCTCGCGTCCATCGGGAGGTGCGACGACAAGCTCTGCCATGCGCTTTCCTTCGCGATCCTGAAGGAGATAGAGCGGGAGTGCTGAGCTATCGCCGGTTTGCTCTGAAGGATCGGGGACCTCGCCATAGCTTAGCCCGGTGCCAGGAAATGCTGCACCCGCCATCTCGAGTTCACGGACGACGATGCGCAGGACCGCTCCGAGGACGGCTTCTTCGCGAATTGTGGAGTGCACCTGACGCGACGCCTCGAGCAGGGCCTGTAGCCGGGCCACCTGCTGCTGAAGATCGATCGTCTCGTTGCTGCCGGGCAGATGGATGCCTGCTGCCATGACCTCTACCTTACACTTGCGGGAATCTCAATGTATCACGGGGAATAGTGCGGGCGTCCATGGCTTTCATGGAGCAGGTTTTATGCAATGGTAAGCAGGGGAAGGTTACGGATGGCAGCTCATGCTGGAACGTCAGGGGTACCCTATGTCTGTTCCGGCAAGAGGATTTCGATCAGCAGGCCATTGGGGATCGCGTTTTCGGCGCGGATGGTTCCGCCATGCGTTCGAATGACGCGATCGGCAATGGCGAGGCCGAGACCGGCTCCGCCGGATTGGCGATCGCGGGAGACGGCGACGCGATAGAAGGGGCGGAAGATATTGGTGAGTTCGGAGTCGGGCAGGCCTGGGCCATGATCGCGGATTTGAATGCGTGCGAAGGATCGCTTCGAGGCTGAATCGCGGTTGAGGAGAATCTCGACCTGGGTTCCAAGATCGGTGTAGTGGATGGCATTGCGGACGATGTTTTCGATGGCGCTGTGCAGGAGTTCGGGGTTGCCGTGAACGAGGGGGGCGCTTTCGATCATCAGCTTGACCCGGTCTTGATCGGGATGCGATTCGAAGTTGGCGTTGCGAGCTACTTGTGTGAGGAGATCGGCGAGGTCGACTTGCACCATCGGGATGTCACGCGCAGAGACGTCAAGCTTGGCGATAGTAAGAAGCCGCCCGATCATTTCGTCGAGTAGCGCAGTATCCTGTTCTGCCTGATCAAATGCGGGGTCGTCGCCCTTGCGCTGGCGAGCAAGGTCGATGGCAACGTTGAGTCGACCGAGTGGAGAGCGCAATTCGTGTGAAACGTCGGAGATGAGCTGACGCTGTCGCGAGACGAGCTCTTCGATGCGATCGGCCATCGCATCGAAATCACGGACGAGGTCTCCCAACTCATCTCGGCGGGGAGAAATCCGCGCGCTTGCACGCGCCGTCAAATCACCCGATGCGAGCTGGTCAGCCGCTTCGCGCAGGCGGAGGATTGGCGTGGTGAGATAGCGAGTCAGCAGATAACAGATCAGCCCAGAGACAAAAAGCGCAACTCCCCACTGGAGAGCAAATCCGAGCCGGGTCAGCCTGGGACCGGGACGGGGTGCCTGCGGCGGCAGCTCAGTGGCAAAGATGTACTCACGGCCGCTGCGGCTCTTGAGAATCAGCGCGACGCGTCCGACCCCGGATCGAATGCCGAAGTCGGGCACTCCGGGATCGCTTAGGTCTGGAAGCATGTCCGCGATGGTGTCGCAGTCTCGCCCGGCAAGAACGTTGCGTGCCCTGTCGAACAGGCAGGGATTCTGCATCTTCTCGCGACGGAGCTGCGCCATGTATTTGGCAGCTGCCATTGAGCCATTCTGTTCGTAGATCTCGATGGCGGTTTCCCCGGACCTTCGCGCTGTTTCCAGCAGCGATGCATGCCACTGGTAGGGAGAGCTATGTGCCCGTACCCAGAACGTGACGGCGGAAGCGATAGCGGTGATCAGCACGGTGGCCCAGAACCAGAGGAAGATCTTGAGGAGAAGACTGCGATGCGTGGTCTTCATCTTGCCTCAGATCGTGCGACAAGGAGATAGCCGCTGCCGCGGATGGACTTGATGCGCTGGCCGTTTTCGGATGGTCCAAGCTTCTTGCGGATGTTGCTGACGTGAACATCAATGACTCGGTCGAACGGGCCCAGTTTGCGACCGAGAGCGGACTCAGTGAGTTGTTCCCGGGTGACGACGTGACCGGCCTGACGAAGAAGCATTTCTAGCAAAGTGAATTCAACGCTGGTCAGATTCAGGGGAATGTCTTTGAAGGAAGCTTCTCGCGATTGCGGGTCGAGGCGAATGTCTCCGTTTACGAGGGGGCCTGAGGATGCTGCCGTGCTCGAACTCCGGCGGAGGATAGCACGGATGCGGGCGATAAGTTCGCGCGGGTTGAAGGGTTTGGGGACATAGTCATCGGCGCCAATTTCGAGACCAAGGATTCGGTCGATATCCTCGCCGCGCGCTGTGAGGATAAGCACGGGGATGGGAGATTTCGCACGAAGGCGGCGCAGCACGTCGAGTCCGCTCATGCCGGGGAGCATCAGGTCGAGGACGACAAGGGCGTGTTCCAGAGAAAGAGCCCGCTCAAGGCCGCGCATGCCGTCGTGCACTGCTTCGATGGAGAAGCCCTCGGTTTCCAGGCGTTCTGCCAGAAGCCGGCAAAGCTGAACATCATCATCGACGATGAGAACCCGATCCATGGAAAGAGAGACGTCCTATGCTTTCGATGGTAGTTCAACCGAAGTTTCGCTCTCGTGCATTTACAAATCTTTACTCTGCTTTGCCATTCTTGACGGCACTGGATTCGCCGCGCTGCTGGAATGATGTTGTGCCACCGGAGCGGCCGTGATGCAAGTGAGCGGACCGCACGAGCACCAAGGAGGAGAGTATGAAGCGTGCTACGTCGATAATGGCTGGATTGCTGCTGGCGGTTCTGATCGCGGGTGGAGCATCCGAAGCAAGGTTGAATGCCCAGAGCGTGTCGGGCGAAATTTTTACGGTTCCGTTTGCATTTACGGCGGATGGACACGAGGTTCAGCCCGGAACTTACGAGATCAGGCGGGATGCGAGCCCGTTCCTGCTGTCGATCCAGAACGTGAAGACGGGAGAAAAGCAATTGTTTGGCGTACGGCCGGAGGTGCGGTCGGACGTCCTGGGAAAGGGACTTCTGGTATTTCAGGGCTGCGGAGACCGGAAGGAGTTGAGCGAGTTTCACATCAGGGGTACCAACTCGTACAGCGAAACAGTGAATACGGGTCGGAAGAGAAACGTGGAAGTGGAGAGCTGCTCGCGTCCAGAGACCGTGGCCCTGGCGTCGCGATGACAAGTAGGTGTCGGGCAATCCAGAAGCCGGGAGGAGTGCCTTCCGGCTTTTTGCTGCAGGCGACTGAGTGCTTAATTCCCTGTTCGTCACTTTGAGTTTGACACAGCCTTCAGTTCAATCTATCTTCCCCTAAGATAATTATGGAAAGCATTCGCGATTCAGGCGAGTTGATTCCGGGGACGCTGGAGATGCTAATTTTGAAGGCGCTCTATCGCGGTCCGCAGCATGGGTACGCGGTTGCCGAATGGATTCAAGGCACTTCTCAGCAAGTGCTGAAAGTGGAAGAGGGCGCACTCTATCCGGCTCTGCATCGCATGGAACTGCGAGGCCTGCTCAAGGCAAAGTGGGGCGCTTCGGAAAACAATCGCCGCGCAAAATTCTATGAACTGACAACCGAGGGACACAAGCAGCTGCAATCGGAATCGCGCCGGTGGGCGCGCTTGTCGTCGGCAGTTGCATTTGTGATGCAGGCGTCGTGAAAGCCGGAGAGGTTCTGCCATGAAGCATCGATTGCATGAATTTCTTTTGCGGTTGAGAGCGCTGTTTGTGAGACGCCGCCTGGAGAGGGAGATGGCGGATGAGCTGGCTTTTCATCAGGCGATGCTTCAAGACAAGCTGATGCGGCAGGGAGCCTCACCAGATGAGGCGCAACGTTCAGCTCGATTGCGATTTGGCGATGGCCGGCGATGGCATGAGCGGCTGCGGGAGCTGTGGCAATTCCGCTGGCTTGAGAACATGCGGCGTGACGTAACTTATTCCGTCCGCGTCCTGCGCAGATCGCCGGGCTTCACGGCGGTGGCGATTCTCACGCTTGCCCTGGGAGTAGGCGCGAACACTTCGGTATTTTCCATTGTCAATGGCCTGCTGCTGCGGCCCTTGCCTGTTCCAGAGAGCGACCGCCTGGTCGTTCTTGAAATGCTGCGGGGCTTTCCGGACCCGGTTGAGGGATTTTCCGAACCGATGTTCCGCGCTCTCGAGAATAGGCACGATTCTTTCTCGGAGGTGTTCGCAACGTTTCAAACCGAAGCCGAAATCAAGGGGGAGAACGGAACGGAGCCGGCTCGAATTGAACTGGTGAGCGGCGATTTCTTTGCGGGGCTGAGAACGCCTCCGCTGATGGGAAGGATTCTGACTCGTGCCGACGATCAGAAGGGCGGGAATCCAAATGGCTTTGCCATCGTGATCAGCGAAGGTTTCTGGCAGCGCTGGTTCAATCGGGCTCCCGGTGTCATCGGTCAAAAGCTGCACCTGGACAATGTCTTGTTCACGGTCGTGGGCGTGATGCCTAAGCGGTTTATAGGAGAAGACCCGCTGCAGCGCCCCGAGATATTTGTGCCGCTTGCCGCAGAGCCGGCGATGGATGGGGAGCGGAACCTGACGACCGCCGGGCTGAACGCCTGGTGGATGAACATCATGGCGCGCTTGCAACCGGGCGTAACGATGGAGCAGGCGAATGCGCAACTAGCCGCCGAGAGCGGGCCAGTCCTGCGGCAACTCAACGCTAACGGGGCATGGATCAGCCAGAGAGAGAAGGAACATTTTCGTCTCCAGGCAGAATCGGGCTCGACGGGATACACCTTTACACGGCAGCTCTTCCGCAAACCTCTGATAGCGGTGTTTGCCATGTGCGGTGGTGTTCTGCTGCTCGCCTGTCTGAATCTCGCCAGCCTGTTGATGGCGCGGGGAGCTGCGCGTCAAAAAGAGTTGGCGACTCGGCTGTCCATGGGAGCTACGCGCCGCCGGCTGGTGCAGCAGCTGCTGACCGAGAGTCTACTGATCTCAGCCGCTGGCACCGTAGTGGGACTGGCTCTGGCTCCGTGGGTCGGCCAATCGCTCTCTGCACTCCTGTTCGCAGGACAATTCGAAACCAACCTGGATACAAACCTCGATATCCGCGTGTTTGCTTTCGCCGCCGCCGTTTCCATTCTCGCGACGATCATCGTAGGCTTGGTGCCCGCGTTACAGGCAACTTCGAGCGGCTTGAACGAGCAGATGAAGCAGGGGCAGCACACCACGCAGGCTCATGAGCGGCACAGAGTCTTGCCAAAAATCATGATGGCGTTTGAAGTAGCGCTTGCACTCATGCTGGTTGTTGGAGCAGGCCTGCTGACCTCGAGCCTCGTCAAGCTCTACCGGTCCGGCGCCGGGTTTGATCCGCGCGGACTCTATAGCATCGCCTTCAGCATGGACCATCAGTCGAAGCGCGGCGAAGCCTTGATGCAGTTTTACCAGGAGGTTGGAGAAGAGCTGAGGCGGCAACCTGGAGTTAGAACTGTCAGTTGGCAATGGGTAGTTCCGCTGGCACACATGACGTGGGATCGGCAGTACTACGCGCCGGGAGGCAAGGAAGAAGATGTACATGAAAACGCCATTGCGCCGGACTATTTCAAAGCGATGCGACTACCAGTCTTAGGTGGAAGGGATTTTCGGTGGGACGACAGAAGCTCATCCGGTGAAAAGGTGATCCTCAACCGGACGGCTGCAAATCTACTTTTTCCAGGACGCAATGCAGTTGGGCAGACGATCAACAGGAAAGATCAGAGCGAGGTTGCCTCTCTTGAGGTGATAGGCGTCGTAGGAGACGCAAAGTACGAAGACGTGCGATCTGCGGCTCCGCCGACTCTCTATCACGCGATGACTCAGGGTGACAAAGAGCAGTCGCCTTCCTTCAACGCAGTTGTGCGTGTAGAAGGACCGGCGACGGGACTGGCGAATGCTGCGCGGTCAATCGTGCTAAAGATCGATTCGGCAATTCCCGCGCCAAAAGTGTCGTCGATGGAGACGTTGGTGGATGAATCGCTGAGCGCGGAAAGGACGATGGCGTTGATCTCCGGATTCTTCGCGTTATGCGCTTTGATGGTCACGGCGATCGGCTTGTATGGGACGCTCGCCTATGCAACGGCACGGCGTACGACAGAAATCGGGATCAGGATGGCACTTGGCGCGAAAAGGGCTCAGGTGGCGCGAATGGTGTTCGCACAGAACAGCGCCGTAGCGCTGGCGGGAGCGGCTGGAGGGCTGGGATGTGCGCTGTTCGGGTCGAAGCTGCTGGCGAGTTTTCTCTATGGGACCTCGGAGAGAGACCCGTGGATCTTTGCGGGATCGATTCTGATGCTGGCGCTGATTGCCAGTGCGGCGTCGCTGCTGCCGGCTTTGCGCGCGGCCCGCATTGAACCGATGCGTGCGATCCGCTGCGAGTGACTCATTAGCTGTGTGGACAGCAGCGACGTGGGACAAGTTCTTGAACGGCATTATTCCCGGCCGAGAATTTTACTGCCCGAAAGACCGTTGCCGCGGGTATGCTCTTTGGCATGGATTCCCTAAAAGTGCTGCGAGGGCGGTCGGTGCTCCGCAGCTTGTGGTGTATCTCTGCAGCTGTCTGGGTGGTTTTCCTGTTCGCGAAGATGGCATGCGCAGAGTCGCAACAGCCTTCCACGCCCTTGATGAAGATCGAAGGGCTGGGCAAAGGTGCGGCGCCGCTTGATGGACCATGGCAGTTTCACCTGGGCGACAATCCGTCCTGGTCGAACCCGGCAGTTGATGACGCGAGAGGCCGCGACGGGTGGGAGCAACTGAATGCGGACGGTCCCTGGGGAGCACAGACACATCCGAATACGGAAGGCTACGGCTGGTACCGGAAGCACATCGACTTGACTCTGGCGCCGGGAGCGCCGAACGATGTAGCGCTTCTGATCCCTGCGATTGATGACGTTTACGAGCTGTATTGGAACGGCCAGCTTGTGGGTCACCTTGGGTCTTTCCCTCCGCGGTTGGATTTTCAGAGCGCGATTCCCGCGCAGACGTACGGTTTGGGTCCAGTGCGCCGCGGGGTGCTGGCAGTGCGGGTATATAAGGTTCCCTTTGCATCGAATGATGACGGAACTGCAGGTGGATTTGAAGGCGTGCCGATCATCGGGAGTCCGCAGGCGATCGCGGTTATTAAGGACTCGCTGGATTACAAGTGGCTCAGGGGGCAACAGTCGCGGTTCGCGCTGACTGGACTGTACGGGATTGTCTGCCTGCTCAGTTTTTTCGCGTGGATGCGCGACCGGCGTCAATGGCTGTTGTTCTGGATGGCGGCTTACGCGTTGATGCCAACGCTGGAATTGTTCCTCAATGGCATGCGTCTGCAGGCGTCTTCCATCCTGATCACGTTTCTGGTGCAGTCTGCGATTCAGCTGCGTGAGATCTCGCAATGGTATGTATTGATTTACCTGCTGCAACTCGATGACATTCCACGTCTGATGCGGTGGATTAAGGTGTTTGCGTTCGTTTCGCAGATAGCTGGAGCACTCGATGGAAGTCTCGGATTCTTGTACGACGCGATGGCGAAGTCGACATTCCAGCTTGTGGATGCCTTCCTGACGGTTCTGATTTTGCCGGGCGAAGCAATTCCAATTCTGCTGGTTGTCCTGGCCATCATGCGGCGACGGAAGCTGGACTCGGCGCGATGGATCGTGGCCAGCATTGCGATGCTGAATGATGTCACGTATGCCGTGTCGAATATCTCTCAACAAGGAGAACGCTTCACTCACTGGCCGGTCGCGGGCTGGCTGCAGACTGCGCACGTGACCCTGTTCGGGAACACGGTTGGACTGCAACTCGTGCTTCGTACGGCCTTGTTCCTGGCGATTGTGTATGCGGTATTGCGCTACGCCATCGATTACCGCAAGCGGCAGAATGCACTTGAGCGCGAGTATCAAAACGCGAAAGAAGTGCAACAGGTTCTGGTGCCGGAAGCACTGCCCGCGGTGTCGGGATTCAACCTGGCAAGTGCCTACAGGCCGGCGCGCGAGGTCGGCGGAGACTTCTTCCAGATCTTGCCGATGGAGGGCGGAGGCGCGCTGGTTGTTATCGGCGATGTGAGCGGAAAGGGAATGCCGGCTGCCATGACGGTTTCGTTGCTGGTGGGCACGGTGAGAACTCTGGCGCATTACACGCAGAGTCCGGGCGAAATTCTGACGGCGATGAATTTCCGGATGCTCAATCGGAGCGCGGGCGGGTTTACGACGTGCCTGGTGGTCCGGGTCGATTGCGACGGGAAGCTGACGATCGCGAATGCAGGACATCTTGCGCCGTATCTCAATGGGCATGAGCTGGCGGTCCACGGAGGAATGCCGCTCGGGCTGGAGGCGACAAGAAGCTATGCGGAGTCGAGTTTCATGCTTCGCGAGGACGAACAGCTGACGATGTTGACCGACGGCGTTGTTGAGGCTCGGAACCGGCATGGAGAGCTTTACGGGTTTGAGCGGACGGCGGAAATCGCGACAAGATCAGCGGATTCGATCGCAAATGTGGCGCGGGAGTTCGGCCAGGAGGATGACATTACGGTTTTGACTCTCAGCCGGATCGCGACGACGGAGATGAGGGAGCCAGATCTGACGCCAGAGGCTTTGTCGCCTTCACCTGCATAGCAGCTCTGCTGGTAACAGGCGATAGGTGACCGGCGTACCACTCTCAACGCGCGACAAGTACCCCGTTATAGCAATCGGGTAACCACGCTATGTGTATTTCCGAGTAACTAGTTCCTCCGTGGGATCAGGATTACTGCGATAGGGGCATTACGAAAGTACCAGGGAAGGGCCGATAGTCAGTTGCACTAGATGCTGGCAAATTCGCCAGAACGTCGAGGCAGCAGAGGAGGCCCCGTGGGTTTGCTTAGCGATGAGAGCGGTTATGTGCTGGTGATGGGGCGGCCGCGGCTTCTGGTGTTAGGCGAAAGGGCCGCAGAGAAAGAAGAGGCCAGGAGGCCCGTTGAGATTATCGCGAAGCCGGCAGTGGTCGCTGCCTGTTCCGTTCCTCATTATTGCTTTTACTGCTCATGGTGCGGTGAGCAGGTTTTTCTGCCGACAGACAGGATAGGATCTCCGTTCGGGAATCCCGATGCGCGCAAGATCGAGGTGCAGTCGGTTGCGTCGGTGTGCATGAAATGCAGTCACATCTCGAACTACTCGATGTTCCGGAACTGCCGGGGATTCGATACCCGACACCGTGTTACACACCTGCAGCGAAAAGGCGAAACCGTACTGCTGAACTGGCTGCGCTGTGAAGAGCCGCTCTGCATGAAGCCGGTTCCGCTGTTCGTGAATACAGATCCAGAGAATCCGATGAGCGAAGATAACGCCGCGGGTTGGCTTTGGGATGAATTGACGTGTTGCCTGGGACACCGGGCGAGGCAGATTTCGCTCGACCCGACGCTGCAGCTACCTCTGCGAAGTTCCAGCTGGCTCCGCTGACGCAGTGCGACATGTTGATGGGCCGCTTGTTTCCAAGCATTCGCGGATGTGAGAGAATCCTGCCATTCCTGATTCCCCGTTCTTCAAAGAAAAGGTAGGCGTATGGCCCAGGCCGCGGCGGTCTCTCAACTGACGCTCGACGTCGAGCGCAATGGCGATGTGTTTACAGTGAAGTGCCACGGCAAGCTGGTGCTGGGCGTGTGCGACGTCCTGGCCAGCAAGGTGAAAGAGCTGATTCCGCAATCGAAGCGGATCGTGCTGGACCTGACCGATCTGTCGATTATGGACAGCATTGGACTGGGAACCCTGGTGCGGCTGTATGTGTCGGCGAAGGCCGGCGGAAGCTGCGTGGTGCTGGTGAACATTGGGCCGCGCGTCCGGCAGCTGTTGGGGATTACGAACCTTCTCTCGGTTCTCACGGACATGTGCGAGCAGGGCGTGAACATACGGTTCTGAGGGGCTACATCCGGATTCTGCCGGAATTGGCTTGATGTTCCACTCATGTCGACGCTGAAGATGTCGACATTGACGGGGCACAGACGGGCCGCGCACGGGGTGATTTATTCTTCGGGGGATGGCCCGGAAGACTTTATCGATCGCGATGATCGCCATGAACGAGGAGGCGAACCTGCGGCGCACGCTGGAGAGCGTGAAGTGGGCGGACGAGATCGTCGTCGTGGACTCAGGGTCGCGCGATCGGACGATTGAAATCGCGCAATCTTTCGGCGCGAAGGCAAGCTTTCACGCATTCGGCGGGCATGGCGAGCAGAAAAATGTCGCGCTGGATCTGTGTACGAGTGATTGGACTTTGCTGCTGGATGCGGATGAGGTGCTCACGCCGGAGCTGCAGAGGGAGATCCAGGAGCTGCTGGCTGGGCAGCCAAAGTATGACGCCTACTGGATTCCGCGCCTGAACCTCTATTTCGGAAGATGGATCCGGCACGGCGGATTTTATCCCGACAGGAAGTTGAGGCTTTTCAAACGCGGAGTGGCGCGGCTGAGCGAAGGAGTCGGGCCGCATTCAACCCCGCAGTTTGCCGGGGCAAAAGGCAAGCTGAAGGGCGACATGCTGCACTATGCGTATCCGACGATGGGTATCTACCTGGAGCACATGGACCGGTACAGCTCGGACATTGCTCCGTTGTTACTAGAGCGAGGGAAGGTCAGCAGGTCCGCCGCGGCATTCGTGTGGAATGCGGTTTTGAATCCGGCGGCAACTTTTGTATACAACTACATCTTCAGATTGGGATTTTTGGACGGGCGCGAGGGGTTGATTTTGCATATCAACCACTCCGTCTACGTGCACTGGAAGTTCATCAAGGCGTGGCGCCTGGGGCAGGGGAAGGAATAGGAATCAGATTGCGGAAATAAGTGAGGCAGGGCTGACGCCGTGCCTTTCGCTTAGATGTGACAGCTGGCCTGTCCACGCTTCTCGAGATATTTCTGGTGGTATTCTTCCGCGCGCCAGAAGGTCTGCGCGGGTTCAACCTTGGTGACAACTCGCTTCGGGGAGTAGCGGCCGGATGCGGAGAGCTGCTCGATCTTGGCTTTGGCCAGCTGTTCCTGCTCCGGTGAGTGGAAGAAGATCGCCGATCGGTATTGCGTTCCCCAATCGGGACCCTGGCGGTTCAGAGTAGTGGGGTCGTGAAGACTGAAGAATGCGTCCAGGATCTTCTCGTAGCTGATCTTCTCGTTGTCGAATTCGAGTTCGACGACTTCGGCATGGCCTGTCTGGTCGGTGCAGACTTCCTTGTAGGTGGGGCGGTCGAGGCTTCCGCCTTCATAACCAACGGCGGTTGAGGTGACACCGGGGATGGCGGCGAAGGTGGCTTCGACACCCCAGAAGCAGCCTGCTCCGAATGTGGCTTTTTCGATGCTCATATATCTCTAGATGCGGGACCCGGGCTGAAGGTGACAAGAACGCCTAGGGAGCGGTAACTCATTTCTCTGCGTGCGACTTGCGGCGGCCCGAGGTCTGCTCCCACTGCTTGGAGACGGATGCCAGGTACTGCTGAAGCTCTTCGAGGGGATCTGGCTCGAAGCTGAACAGGCGCTCTCTGCCGGATTGGGCGCTCGATACGATTCCGGCGCGCTCGAGGACGCCGAGGTGCTTGGTGATGGCCTGGCGGGTCAGCTTGGAGTCGTCGGCGAGCTGGGAGATGGAGGCAGCCTCTCCGGAGCAGAGGCGCGCGACGAGGGCAAGGCGGGTCTTATCGCCAAGAGCCGCGAAGACCCGGGCCTTGGCTTTGGGCTTGGCGGTGATGCGCTTACGGTTTTTGCGAGACATGGATTCCGATCATAGGCCGTTGATCGGAATTGTGCAACTGAGGGGTTGCATGATTGCAGGGACGAGGAGCCGAGGCCAGAGGACAGAAAAGTGGACATCTTAGCCGCTTCGCGGGCTAAGAAAAGCCCGCGAAGGTCATGGAGCTTATGGCCGACGTTTGCCTGTTTTCTTACCCGCTGGACGTGAACCGGGGCGGCGGCCACTGGCGGAACTAGAGCTGGGTTTACCGCCGGGGGCACTGCGTTTTCCAGGTTTGAAAGCGCCGGGGCGAGAGCCGGAGGAGCGTTTGCCAGAACCGCGATTGGGGCCACCCGGCCGAATCTCATTGGGGCGGCCGCTCGGCTCGGTTGAATGTGGCCGGTCGAAACGCGGCTGCTCGCGGTCTCGATCTGAACGAGGCTTTTCCTTGCGATCCCTATCGAAACGGGGAGGTCCGGACGGTGCCTGTCGGCGCTCCGGGCTTCGGCCTGACGGGGAAGTCTGAGATCGAGAGCGTTCCGGGCGCTGCCCAGTTCTAGCTTGAAACGATGGGCGATCAGTGCGTTGACCACTTCGGGCCTGGAATGGACGATCCGGGCGATTTCGATCTTGAGTGCGAGTATCGGGACGGCTGGGCACTTCGTCCAGGGGCTGAATATCGAGCTTCGGTTTTGGAGTGAAAGCTCCGGGAGCAGCAGGAGCGGCATAGGGGCGCTTCTCAAAGCGTGGAGGACGCCCTTCTGCAGGCCTTGGCCGGAATCCGCCCGGAGATCGGCGGTCACTTCGCTGAAATGGAGTGGCGCGTTCGCCGCTAGGCGCTCCGGGTTTGCGCTCAAATTCCTGCGAACGTGAGCCGCGGTCGGGCTTTGACCAGGTGCGTTGGGGTCCACGGCTTGGTGGCTGGGTCTGGGCGCCGCGATCTGGCCTGCCAGGAGCGGCTTTGTATGGGGGGCGTCCCCGATCGTCACGGCGGGGCGGCCGTGGGGGCCGATTTTCCGCGGAGCGCGCATCGGGACGAGTGCCGGGCCGGAATTCGCGGCGCGGCTCCTGGCCCGGTCCGCGGCGAAAGTGGTCGCGCCCAGGACGGCGGTCGGTTCCGGGTCGCTGATCGAAGCCGGGTTGATCTCTGCGGAAGGGGGCTTTTGGCCTGCTTGCCGCGTCACCGGCATTTTGGGGCTCAGGCGGCCGTCGCTCATTCCAGCGAGGCTTGGAGTCGCGGCGCTCAGAGCGTTGCGCAAACTCACGCTTGCGGGGTTCGCGAGGCTTGGGCTTGCGGTATTTGCCTTCAGCGGCTTTGCGGAGGTTGTCGACTTCTTCCTGGTCGAGTTCACGGATCTTGCCGGGTTCGAGGTCGAGGATGAGCGGGCCATAGCCGACGCGGCGAATTTTCTCGACGTGATGCCCAATCTCTTCGAACATCTTGCGCAGTTCTCGATTGCGGCCTTCAATGAGAACAACCTCATACCAGGGATTGTCGACGGGACGTGAGGGACCTCGTTTGCCACTCGGTTTGCCGGGACGGAAGGGGCGGATCTCAGCCGGGGCCGTCTGGACGCGGTCTGAACCAGCTTTGCCCTTTTGGATCGAAACTCCTTTGCGGAGGAGGTCGAGGTTCTCTTCGCTGGGCTGTCCGCTAACTTTGACGAGGTAAGTTTTTTCGACGTTGGAGGCGGCCCGGGTGAGTTTGTTGGCGAGTTCGCCGTCATTGGTTACGAGGAGGAGTCCCTCGCTCAGGTAGTCAAGGCGGCCGACGGGGTATAGGCGCTCACGCGTTTTGGAGAAGAACTCCATGATGGTGGGACGGCCTTCGGGATCGCTGACGGTCGTAACGTAGCCCTTGGGCTTGTTGAGCATGAAGTAGCGCAGGCGCTCAGAGCCGTGGATGAGCTTGCCGTCGACCCGGATGTGATCGCGATGGGCGTCAGCTTTGCTGCCGAGTTCGGTGACGACCTGGCCGTTGACCTGCACGCGGCCCTGGGTGATGAGTTCTTCGGCGTGGCGACGGCTGGCGATCCCGGACTGGGCAAGAATCTTCTGGAGCCGCTTGAGTTCCGGCGCTGGCTCAGGGGCAGGTTCCTCGTTCTCTTCCGAATCTTCGGAGGCATCCGATTCCGTCTCTGGGAGTTCGTCAGAGGCCTGCTCGAAAGTGTCGCTTGCGGCAGCTGCGGATTCCGCTTCGGTAGTCGCGTCTGACTCGGAAGCCGTGTTCAGCGGTCCGTCAGGTTCGGGGCGATCGGATTCGGGTGGATCCGGCTGTTGCTTGTCTTTCTTGGTCATGGAGAAATTCTCGGTTCTGCCTGCTGTATGTTGCGGCGAGGCTGGGGCGCGTACAGAAAACCGGCCTATTCGGCCGGCTCTGTCTTGGGGTTGGATTCGGTTGCTGATGCCGTGGCCGGAGCGGATGATTCGACCTGTGGCGGCGAATTGCTGTCTAAATCTTCCGAAGCGTTCTCATCGAGTTCAGGGCCGTTATCGCCTTCGGCATCGTAGGCTTCAGCTGCCTCGGGATCTGTGATCGGAGTCGGTTCGGCTTCTTCCAGTTCGCTAGCCATCTTCTCGAACTCATCCATGGATGGGAGCTCGTTTACGTCCTTGAGGCCGAAGCGCATCAAAAATTCTCTGGTCGTTTTATAAAGGATCGGCCGGCCGATGACCTGTTTGCGTCCGGCTGTGGTGATGAGCTTACGGGCGAGGAGCGAACCAAATACGCCGGAGGAATCGACGCCGCGAATCTCGTTGACCTCGGGTGCGGTGACCGGCTGCTTGTAGGCGATGACGGCAAGGGTCTCGAGCGCCGGGAGAGAGAGTTTCAAAGGCGGCTTGAGGCTCTTGATGAACATGCGGACGGCATCGTGGCACTCGGGTTTCGTGGCCATGCGATAGCCGCCGGCGATTTCGCGAATCTCGATGCCGCGTTCGTCGTTGGCGTAATCGGTGATGAGTTCGTCGATCAGCAGGCGAAGGATGGCCTTGATGTCGCGATCACGCTGGCGAGCCAGCCGTTTGGCTTCGGCTTCGGGGTCGAGAGGCGCGGCATCGGGAGATTGTGGCTCGACAAATTCATTGGCGACAGGGAGTTCGGAAGACTCCGGCGTCTGATGCGAGTTCGTTTCCCCGGACTCTGACTCTGAGGCTTCGGACGGTCCGCCGGGTGTGGATTCTTCTGTGGTCTCAGCAACTGGGAGGACAGCAAATCCGGGTTGGTCGAGGATGGCGCCGTCTTCGGTGCGGAGTTCGAGGTATTCGAGGCCTTCCGCAACGATGGGCTGGGAAGGATCGACAGCAGTGGCGGCAGAATCCGCTGCGGCTTTCTGGGCGGCCTCGGCTTCCTGCGCGGTCTTCCACTCGAGCGCCTCGGCGCCGAAAAGGGTGGCGAGCTGAGCGAGCGTGACGGGCTCCTCAGAGGCGTAAATGACAGCTTCCAGCTTGGATTTGAGGCTCATTCAGCAATCAGTACCTTATGTATGGTACTGGACCAGACGGGGCGGAGTGTCCACAGAGGATAAGAAGAAAAAGGGCGTCCGATTCGCGGACGCCCCTGAAAGAGAGTTGAGGCTGGCAGATCAGGCGAAGTGGCGGAAGATCCAGAAGAGCGTTCCCGAGAGCAGGGCAGCCACTGGCAGGGTGAAGACCCAGGCCGCAGCGATGTTTCGAAGTGTGGACATCTGGAGGCCGCTGCGATTAGCCGCCATGGTTCCAGCTACTCCCGAACTGAGGACATGAGTAGTGCTGACGGGAAGGCCAAAATTGTCGGCGGCAGAGATGGTGGCCATGGCGACGAGTTCAGCGCAGGCACCCTGGGCGTAGGTCAGGTGCTCCTTGCCGATCTTCTCGCCGACGGTGACAACAATGCGCTTCCAGCCGACCATAGTGCCGCAGCCGAGAGCGAGAGCAACGGCAACTTTCACCCAGCCGGGGATGAACTTAGTCGCCTTGTCGATTTTTCCTTTGTAAGCGGTTAGGGTGGCGTTCTCCTGAGCCGTGAAGGCAGGGTTCTTGGTCTTCTGCATCAGGCGGATCGCCTCGCTGACTACATACATGTCATTGCGGACGTTGGTCTGCTCCCGCGCGGGGACGTCTTTGAATTCCTTGTAGAGGGCGACTTCGTGGCTGAGGTCCTGCACGAGTTCGCGCAGGGCGATCAGGGTGTCGGGCTGTAGCTGCTTAGTGCGGATGTAGTCGGTGACGGTGGCGCGGGCGTCGGGGCCGAGGATGCCCTTGGAGTCGGCGTGCGCGTTGAAGATCTGCCCGGTGTTTGAGGAGGCGACGACGAACTGCTGGACGTCGTGCGGGGTGACGGCATGGTTCAGCGCATAGGCGGTAGGGACGGTGCCGATGAGAATGAGCATGATGAGGCCCATGCCCTTCTGGCCGTCGTTGGAACCGTGGGAGAAGCTGACGCCAGAGCAGGTGAGCACGAGCAATGCGCGGATAGGCCACGGTGGAGGAGTGTTGTCTTTCGGCGCCTGGTAGAGAGCCGGGTACTTGATGATCGCTTTGGACAGGAGCATCAGGAGCGCTGCGGCTGTGAATCCCACGGCGGGCGAAATGAGCAGCACCTTGAAGACCTTGGTGGCCTGCTCCCAATCGACGCCCGAGGTGTTGGAGTGGGCGTTCATGATCTGGTTGGCCAGGCCTACGCCGATGATGGAGCCAACCATGGTGTGAGAGCTGGAAGCGGGCAGGCCGAAATACCAGGTGCCCAGGTTCCAGAGAATTGCAGCGATGAGAAGCGCGAAGACCATCGCGTAGCCCGCACCGGAGCTGACCTGGAGGATGAGTTCTACGGGCAGGAGCGTGATGACGCTGAAGGCGACCGCGCCGGAGGAGAGAAGGACTCCGCAGAGGTTGCAGAGTCCGGACCACACTACGGCGATGTTGGGGTCGAGCGAATGGGTATAGATAACCGTGGCGACTGCGTTAGCGGTATCGTGGAATCCGTTAACGAACTCGAAGCCGAGTGCGATGAGCAGGGCGACTCCCAGCAGGATGTAGGGCCACCAGCTGACGACCGTGACGTTGCCCATGTCTCCGGCGATATGGAAGCCGACGTAGATGAGTCCGCCGAGCAGAGCCGTGATGACCAGGGCGCCGGTGATCCAGCTGGGGAAAGCATGTTTTTTGCGGTCGAGTAGAGAGCCCCCGATCGGGGGGGCAACGGCTGTAGCTGCCAGGTCGGCCATGAACACAACTCCGGGTTGAGCTGGATTTGATCTGGCGGTTGGGGGAGGGCACTCGCCGGACCCAGCAAGGATTACTGACCGATGTGAACCCCGGATGAAGGGAAGATAAATTTGCGCAAGCAGCCGAAATGAAAAAGGCCGCCCTATGGCGGCCTTCTAAGTGGACTAACGGTTCGGATCAGATGAGGCGGAAGAGGAAGTAGAGAGTTCCGGAGAGGAGCGCTGCTGCCGGGAGGGTAAAGACCCATCCTGCGGCGATGTTGCGGATGGTTGCAAAGCGCAATCCGTTTCCGTTGGCGGCCATGGTTCCGGCGACGCCCGAGCTGAGAATGTGAGTGGTGCTTACCGGCAGGCCGAACTTGTCGGCAGCAAAGATGGTGCCCATGGCGACGAGACCAGCGCTTGCGCCTTGGGCGTAGGTAAGGTGATCTTTCCCGATGCGCTCGCCGACCGTGACGACGATTCTCTTCCAGCCGACCATGGTCCCAAGACCGAGCGCCAGAGCGACCGCAACCTTCACCCAGGCTGGGATGAACTTGGTGGCGGTGTCGGCCTTAGCCTTGTAGCTTTCGAGAGCTTTGCGCTCGTCTGCAGTGAAGGCCGGGTCATTGTTCTTGATCATGAGACGAAGGGCTTCGCTGGCAACATACATGTTGTTGCGAACGTTGGCTTGCTCCTGCGGCGGCACCGACTTGTACTGCTTGTAGAGGCCGATCTCACGGGTGGTATCGCCCACCAGGGTACGCAGGGCGAGGATGGTGTTCGGCTGCAGCTGCTTGGTACGGATATAGTCCGTCACCGTCTGACGAGCGCTCGTGGTGAGGGCAGCGCTGGGATCGATGTGTTTTTGCAGAATCTGCCCGGCGCTTTCGGAGGCGACGATATAGCTCTGCACCTGTGCAGGGCTCACGGCGTGATTCAGAGCGTAGGCGGTTGGGACGGTGCCGATGAGGATGAGCATGATGAGACCCATGCCCTTCTGCCCATCGTTCGATCCATGGAAGTAGCTGACGCCGGTGCAGGTGCCGATCATGAGAGCGCGGATCGGGAACGGCGGCGGCGTATTATCCTTGGGCGCTTCGTAGAGTTCAGGGAACTTTGCGACCTGCTTGGCGAGCAGGATGAGCATGCCGGCAAAGACGAACCCGATCAGCGGAGAGATGAGCAGGGCCTTGAGGACCTTGATGCACTGTTCCCAGTCGACGCCCGAGGTTCCGGTATGCGGCATGAGGAGCTGGTTGGCGAGTCCGACGCCGATGATGGATCCGACCATGGTGTGCGAGCTTGACGCGGGAAGACCAAGCCACCACGTGCCGAGGTTCCAGAGGATCGCGGCGATCAGCAGCGCGAAGACCATGGAGAAGCCGGCGCCCGAACTTACCTGGAGAATCAGCTCGACAGGCAAGAGCGTGATAACGGCGAAGGCGACGGTACCAGAGGAGAGAAGCACCCCGGCAAGGTTGCAAATGCCCGACCATACGACGGCGACGTTGGGCTCAAGCGAATGGGTATAGATAACGGTGGCCACCGCGTTGGCTGTGTCGTGGAATCCGTTGACGAATTCAAAGCCCAGAGCGATGAGTAGCGCCAGACCCAACATCAAGTACGGGGCATAGCTGGTGACCGAGGCCGCATTGAGATCGTGAGCGACGTGGAAGACGATGTAGACGACGCCGGCGGCAAGAGCCGATAGGAATGCGATGAGCCCCTTTTTGCTCGGCCGTTGCTTGATCTTGCGGTCGAGTAGTGAGGGGCGAGGAAGTGCTGTTGCGGTTGTGGCCGCCATCAGATATCTCCCGACGCAATGGACAACGACTCGCTTCGTTGCGCGGGGAGGAACAACGCGGAGTCCGTGTGAGGTTTCTGGGGAAAATGGGGATGGAACGATCTGGGATCGCAACAGAAGGGACAATCAAAAAAGGATTGCATAAAACCCCAACAACCGTATTCGAGCCACAGTTGTTTGATGCGCGGTTTCTTCTTCGAGGCACCGCACTACTGATTCTATATGAGATATCGGGCATTTCTGTGCAGTGCGTCACTGATCCGCAGGATGCCCCCCTCTACTAAACCTATGCACATCATCGGTTTAAGTGTTCGTTAAAATCGTGTTAATTGCTTGAGTCGGGTCATGAGTTTGCACCGAATCTGCAGCGAAGCGCAAAAAAATGCTCATAATTTGAGTTCTGCCCCTAAAGCGCGCCATTTAAGCGGACCAATAACGTGCAACAAGAAGGTTGCGTAAGAAAAGCAGGGCGCCGTTTCGATAACTGTGCAACCGAAAGGTAGCGCTTTTCCAGGCGGCCTGGTTTTCAAAAAGCACGTTATCGCCACTCGTCGGTCGCGGTAGGGACGCCTTCGTTTACGACCGAGTCAAATCCGCTGCTTTTCTTGATGAAGATTTCCGAAAACGCATTGTCCTGGCGGAGAAGAATGGCCTGAAGACGTACCAGCTCGAGCAAGGCGAGGAACATGGCTACGAGTGCGCGCGATGACTTGGTGTGGGCGAGGAGCCGGCGCAGCGCGAGGGGGCGATCCTCCATCGAAAGGCGGCGCGTGAGGAACTGAATCATCTGGCCGACGGTGACGGCGTCGTCCTGCAAGTTGAAGGTGGGACGTTTGCGAGCGCGATCGAGGATATCGCGGAAGATGCGGACGAGGTCGACCGTGTCGGCGGCGATCTCGGGCTCGGCCGCAGCATCGTCCTTGAATTCGCGAACACCCGGGTTAGTCCAGGTGGCTGCTTCGAGCATCTGCTTCTGCTGAAGCATCTGCGCGGCATTCTTGAATCGCTCGTGTTCGAGAAGACGCTCGACAAGTTCGCGCCGCGGATCTTCAGCGGCATCATCCGGCCCGGCGGGCGCGCGCGGCAGCAGCATCTTGCTCTTGATGTGGATGAGAAGGGATGCTGTGTAGATGAAGTCGCCCGCAACGTCGACGTCGGTGGCCTTGAGCTGGTCGACATAGGCCAGGAACTGAGCGGTGATCTTCGAGATGGGTATGTCGTAGATGTCGATGTCCTGCTTGCGAATGAGGTCGAGCAGGAGATCGAGCGGACCGTCGTAGACCAGGCCAACGGTGACGGAGAAAGGAGACTGCTCGGGCTGGTCTTCCGGTTTCTTCTTCGGCACACTTGCGGACGGGGTCCTGACGGTCTCTTTTTCCGACACGGGCTTGGAGGTGAGCACGAGCGGAGGCGCGGCGCTTACTCCGGGCTCATTGCTCGGCGGATCTCCCTGGGGTGGTTCCGGCGGAGACTGGGGAGCATCTGGCTCCGGCTCAGGCCCGGGTTCAGGATCATTCACGGGGCCGCGATGTCCGGGATCGGGGTCGTTGACCGGCTGCGGTTGAGGATCAGGCTCCTGAACCGGCTTCTCAGCGGGGTCGGTGGGCTCTATCTCGGGATTTTGTTTTTCTTCAATCAATTCAGAATCTCTGCTGGGGGATTACCGTCTATCGAACTTACTTCGCCGCGGGTATCAGTTGCATCGCGGTGCGTACCTCGGTCATGGTCTGCTCGGCTCGTTTGCGCGCGCGACCGGTGCCGTCCTTGAGGATATCTTCCACTTCGTTCGGGGTAAATTTTGCGCGGCGCTCCTGGATGGGATGGAGAACCTGCACCAGCGCGTCGGCGGCCCAGCCTTTGCACTCGATGCAGCCGATGCCCGCGGAGCGGCAGCCTTCGTAGACCTTTGCGAGTGTCTCGGGGGTGGAAAAGACCTTGTGAAGATCGCCGACGGGGCACTTGTCCGGGTCGCCGGGATCTTTCCGCCGGATGCGTGCGGGGTCGGTAACCATCGTCTTTAGCTTCTGGCGTACCTCGGCCTCGGGGTCCGTGAGCATGATGGTGTTGCCGTAGCTCTTGGACATTTTGCGGCCATCCGTGCCCGGAAGCTTGGGCGAGGGAGTAAGCAGGACGTCGGGTTCGGGGAGCACGTCGCGGCCCTCGAGTTTATAGAGGTTGTTGAAGCGCCGTGCGACTTCACGGGTTAGCTCGACGTGTGCGGCCTGGTCCTGGCCGACAGGAACGTACTTCGGCTGGTACATGAGGATGTCGGCGGCCTGCAGGAGTGGGTAACCCAGAAAGCCGTAGGTGCTGAGGTCCTTCCCGACGAGGTTTTCCTGCTGCTCTTTGTAGCTGGGCACGCGCTCGAGCCAGCCGACAGAGGTGATCATGCTGAAGAGCAGATGCAACTCTGCGTGAGCAGGAACGTGGCTCTGGACGAAGAGAACCGACTTTGCCGGATCGAGACCGGCGGCAAGGTAGTCGAGGATGACCTCACCCGTGTTCGTGAGGAAATTCGAGGTGTCGGCGTAGTCGGTGGTGAGGGCGTGCCAGTCGGCTATGAAGAAGTAGCACTCGTACTGGCCGCCGTCCTGGAGCTTGACCCAGTTGGCGAGCGCGCCCATGTAATTGCCGAGGTGGAGCTTGCCCGTCGGGCGCATGCCACTGAGAACGCGCGGGCGGGAGGATGGAATTGCGGAATCAGGCATTCTGTTTTCTAGTCCGGAAGCTTGCCGGGATGATCAGCCGATTTGATCGGAAAGGTCAAAGGAGGCCTGGTCCATTGTAGCGGCTGATGCTGTTACGGCTACGCCCGGGAGAGTATCAGCGCGACAACCGAAATCGCCGGCACGAGGAAGAGGCGCATGATGTATCCGCCCACAAAGATCATCAGCATCCAGCTCACCCAGAACGGGATGCGGTCGTAGGACTGGACGGCATTGTAAGGAAGGATATTGCGAAGCAGGTGGCTGCCATCGAGTGGCGGAATCGGCAGAAGGTTGAAGACGAGAAGGGCCAGGTTGATCTGCACAGCGGCGAGGCCCAGAAGAACGACCGCCTGTACCGATGGGTTCACTCCTGGGATCAATTGGCCATTGAAGGTGTACATCACGATTTCGCGGCCGTGGGGAACGGCATGGATGACGATAAGAAGGATGAGCGTGGCGGCCACCGCCAGGATGAGGTTTGAGACCGGCCCGGCAAGAGTGGTGAGGTTGTCGTCACGGCGGATCTTGGTGAAGTTGCGGGTGATCACCGGGGTAGGCTTTGCCCATCCGATCAGGACGCCGCTGAACATCGTGAAGCCGATGAACGGGCCGAAGATGATGATCGCGGGCAGGATGAGCGTGCCGACGACGTCGATATGGTTGATGGGATTAAGAGTGACGCGGCCTTGAAGCCGGGCTGTCTGATCGCCGAGACGCGATGCCATCCAGGCATGGGAGCACTCATGAAAGCTGAGCGAGAAAATAAGCAGGACGAACTCGAAGACGGCAATTGCAAACTGAGCAGACTGCAAAAGATGCTCCCCTGATACGGAAAACTCAGGTTAGCATGATGGGTCGATTGAGGCTGACCGTCTCGTCACTTGGACTCGTTCCTGACTCTAGACCTTGAACGCGGGATAGTGCCCCACGACTTGGTTGGCGGGGATGTTGGCACCGCCCATGATGATTTCGTGGCTGCCGATCCGGGCTCCGTCGCCGATGGCGGTGGGCTGAAGCTTCACGTCTTCTTCCTTGTTGCTGTCTGAGTAGCTGTGCGAGAAAATGCGCGAGAAGGAGCCAATGACGGCGTTCTTGCCGATTTTGATGCCGCCACGATCGTGAAGCAGCACGCCCTGGTGGATCACTGCGCCGTCGGCGATGGAGAGCTTGTAGCCGTAGGTCAGGTCTACGCCGTGGTGGATCTTCACGCCGGAGCCCATGTGGTCGAAGATGTGGCGCGCCAGCATGCAGCGGAAGCGGAGGCCGAGCCAGACATTCAGGCCGATCGGTGAGCGATCGAACATCTTCCAGAACCAGATAAGCGGCTTGCGGATTGCGAACTCGACCGGGTCGATGTCGGTAAAGTATTCGGCGTCGAGGGTGACGTTCTCAGGATCAAGGGAGAAGCTCAGGACGTTGCCGGGAAGCTCGCTGGTCAGAGCGACGTTGGGCTTGGAGCCATGAGGACGGCCAAGGTAGAGCTGGTAGAGCTGATCGCGGACGATTTCAGCGCGCCGCTCGGGCGAGCGATGGCGGTAGAACTCCTCATCGAGGAAGCGAACCCAGCGGCGAAAGACCTCTTCGGCTTCGGGTGTGGGATGAGGCTGGTTGGTCGTGACCGGCTGAGCCTTGGTAGTCGCCATATGTGTATGGACGATAAACCAAGCGGGCAGGATGCTGCGAGAGTGGCATAGCCCCGGGTGGTCGGAATAGAACCGACCTACGATCGTTTACGCGAATCGGCCGCCAGGGTTTCGGGCTACCGAAGTATATGCCCGCGATATCCTAGAAGGTCACCGTTCCCACCCATCTCGCAAAAGCGCGAGATGGATGGGGCACAGTCCGAACTACAGATTTGAGAGCCGAAGATATGTCAGAAGAGACTGTTGGAACCACTGAGACGACCAAGGTTGATGCACCGGTTGCGACGATCGCAACGCTGGGGAAGTTCGAAGGCCAGTCCGTAAAGATTCGCGGGTGGCTTTACAACTCGCGCGAGAGCGGGAAGCTGATTTTTCCCATCTTCCGGGACGGGACAGGCACCGTGCAGGGCGTGGCGCATGTGAAGAGCGTGCCCGCAGTTGTCTTCGAGACCCTGAAAGGCCTTACGCAGGAATCGTCGGTGATCGTGACGGGGAAGGTGCGGGCGGACAAGCGCGCGCCCGGCGGTTACGAACTCGACGTCGAGGACGTCGAGGTGGTTCAGAGAGTGCCGGAGAGCGAACCGTATCCGATCACCCCAAAGGAGCACGGCGTCGACTTCCTGATGGAGCGCAGGCATCTATGGGTGCGGTCGCCCCGGCAGTCGGCGATCCTGCGGATCCGGGCGGAGATCATGCGGGCGGCGGCGGAGTACTTCGACAGCAATGGATTCATTCGCACCGATCCGCCGATTCTGACGCCCGCGGCGTGCGAGGGGACTTCGACGCTGTTTCCGGTGGACTACTTCGGGGATCCGGCATTCCTCACGCAATCTGGCCAGCTGTATATCGAGTCCACCGCACTGGCCCTTGGCAAGGTCTACAGCTTCGGGCCAACGTTCCGGGCGGAGAAATCAAAGACGCGGCGGCACCTGACTGAGTTCTGGATGATCGAGCCGGAAGTCGCGTATTGCGATCTCGATGGGCTGATGGAGCTAGCGGAGAATTTCATCTCGCATATCGTGCAGAGCGTGATCAAGAACCGCACGCCGGAGCTGGAAGTGATCGGGCGGGATGTGGAGAAGCTGAACCAGATCACCCCGCCGTTTCCGCGATTGCGCTATGACGAAGCGGCGAAGATGCTGAACGAGGCGCATGCGAAGGGACTGCTGGAGCAGCCGTTCGAGTATGGCAACGATTTCGGGTCGCCGGACGAGACGTGGTTGAGTTCGCAATTCGACAAGCCGGTGATGGTGCACCGGTATCCGGCGGCGGTGAAAGCGTTCTACATGGAGCCTGATCCGAAGGATCCGAACTTTGCGTTGTGCGTGGATGTGCTGGCGCCCGAGGGCTATGGCGAGGTGATCGGCGGATCGCAGCGCGTGTCGAGCTACGAACTTCTGAAGAGCAGAATTGAAGCCCACAACCTGCCGCTGGAGGCGTTCCAGTGGTACCTCGATCTGCGGCGGTACGGATCAGTGCCGCACGCAGGGTTTGGCATGGGCATTGAGCGTGCTGTCGCGTGGATCTGTGGGCTGGAGCATGTGCGCGAGACGATTCCGTTTGCGCGCATGCTGCACAGAATGTATCCGTAGTGGTCAGTTATCAGCGGCTTTGACTCTGATGGGAACCGAGATCACAGACGGAAAAACTTCGGCACGGAGAAATCCGTGCCGGTGCCTTTGCTGACCATTGACGACTGACAACTGATCACTGCTTGATGAACTGGGCTTCGATGGTGATGTTCACATCGTCGCCTACCAGGATGCCGCCAGTTTCGAGCGCTGCGTTCCAGCTGAGCCCGTAGTCCTTGCGGTTGATCTTTGTCGTGGCGGAGAGTCCGATGCGGGTGTTGCCCCATGGATCTTTGCCGGGCGCCGTGGGGCCTTCGACGACAAATGTCTGCTGGCGGGTCTGGCCATGAATGCTGAGGTCGCCGGTCACGTTGTAGCCGCCGTCTCCGTTGGGCTGAACCTTGGTGGAGCGGAAGGACATGGTGCCGAATTGGGCGGCGTCGAAGAAGTCGGCGCTCTTGAGATGCCCGTCGCGCTGGGCATCGCCGGTGCTGATGGTGTTCACATCAATCGATGCTTCAATGGCAGACAGGGTCTTGTCGGTCGGGTGCTCGGTGAGGGTGCCGGTGAGGCCGTTGAAGCTGCCTTTTACGTTGGAGATCATCATGTGCTTGACCTTGAACTCGGCGTGGGAGTGAGCTGGGTCAAGTTTCCAGGTGGTGATTGCTGCGGGATTCGCGGTGGTGGTTGCCATAGGGTGGCTCCTTTCAGAAGTCTTGGATGCGCGAGGGCGATAGTTGTTGCAACAAAGAATTTCCGGGCAGTGGATAGAAATAGTGAGCAGGGAGTAACAGACTGGCTGAATTGAGCTTGTGGGAAGTGAGACGTAGATCGAGGCGCGAGCCCGGCCGAGCAGAAGATGCCTCCGGGCCCTGGAAATTAGTGAGGGAGTTGCTGGAGGCCGGTGATGGTGAACCGGGATGAGATAGAGGTCGAGCCGAGATCGCCACCGGGCTGAGAGCTACCCAGGGAAAGCTTGTATTCGCCTGCAGTTACCGCCCGTGTTCCCTTTTTGTCGACCAGGGAGAGGATACGGGGATCGAGGTGGAACGTGAGATGTTTTGACTCGCCGGGGTCGAGATGCAGCCGCTCGAAGCCGGTGAGGGCCTGTTTCGCTGCGAGGGTGGACTGAGGCGGAATCATGTAGAGCTCGGCAACCTCATCCCCGGCCGCGGATCCAGTGTTCTTCACGTCGGCTTCGACGGTGAGGGTGTCGCCCGCATTCAGGTTTTCTGACGATAGCTTCAGGCCGGAGTAGGCGAAGGTGGTGTAGCTGAGGCCGTCGCCGAAGGCGTAGAGCGGCTTGCCTTTGAAGTAGCGGTAGGTGCGGTTGGCCATCGAGTAGTCATCAAAGGCAGGCAGCTGATCGACGCCGGTATAGAAGGTCACGGGCAGGCGGCCCGCTGGATTGTTCTTGCCGCTCAGCGTTTCGGCGATTGCCTGGCCGCCGGACTCGCCGGGGTACCAGGCTTCCAGTAGGGCCCGGGCATTCTGACTTGCCCAGTTCATCGCCAGAGCGCTGCCATTGAGGAGTACGACTGCGACCGGCTTTCCGGTTTTGGCAATCGCCTCGAGGAGCTGTTGCTGAACGTCGGGGAGTTCGATGTCGGTGCGGTCGCCGCCCGAGAAACCCTTGGCATCGACCTTCATCTCTTCGCCTTCAAGCCTCGGTGTGAGTCCCACGAAGGCAACTACGATATCGGATTTGCTGGCTGCCTCGACGGCTTGTTTCTGGAGCAGCTCAGGCGAGGGAGTCCACTCGAAGGAGAGCCCAGCTCCGGTGATGCGGGCCGACTGAATGTATTCGATGCGGACTTCATGCGGACGAGTATCGGCGAACGGAATCGCGAAATGCTGGATTGCGCCGTAGTTGCGGCCGGACGGCGGGAGCTTGGTCGCGGTGGGAGCGGGAGGAGCGGCGGGCTCGAGTTTCTTTCCATCGAGATAGACGGCGAACTTCAGCTTGTCTTGGCAGGGATAGCAGATGGGCAGGCGGAACTGCAGGTTGAGGGTTTCGGCTACTGGTGAGCGCAAAGCGCCGACCCAGCGGACGGCGAATGCCTGTTTGGAGGTGTCGGACGGTTCAACGGGATTGGCGAAGGCCCAGTCAAAGTCAATCTCCTTATCGATCCTGACCATGGTGGGCGCGCCGTCGAAGCTGGGTCTCGAGAAGTACTGGCCCTCGAGGCCGTCGACAGTGGAGTCCGCTGCGGCGCGCAGCATCGTTCGTGGAACGGGCAGGTCGCCGTTGGCGATGTAGGTTGCGCCTTGCGCGTAGAGGACGTGATCGTGGCCGAACTCCGACTCAATTCCGTCGATCGGCAGAATTGGGTGCAGTGGGATCGCGTTGTAGTTGCCTTCAAGCGCGACACGCGATCCGGCGAGCGGCCCGACGACGGCGATGGTCTGATGCCTGGCGGGATCGAGCGGCAGGAAATGGTTATCGTTTTTGAGCAAGACCATGGATTCGCGCGCGGCGCGTAGCGCAAGGGCCGCGTGCTCGTGCGAATTTACGAGCGACATCTGCATTTTTGAGAAAGGCACCTGCTCCGGCGGATCGAACATGCCGAGCTTCATGCGTGCGGTGAAGAGCCGCTTGAGGGATATATCAAGCTGAGCTTCCTAGACGAGACCTTTGTGCACGGCGTCGGTGAGGGCGCGATATTCGGTCCCGCAGTCGGTATCGGTTCCGGCGAGCAGGCCGGCGGCAGATCCGGAGGGAGCGTCGTGCGAGTAGTGATGGCCGTAGGACTCGTAGAAGTCGCCGATAGCGCCGCAGTCGGAGGTGACGAACCCGTTGAAGTGCCAGTCGTCGCGAAGAATGTCACCCAGCAGCATCTTGTTGGCGCACGCGGGGACGTTATCGACGCGGTTGTAGGCGCACATGATGGAGTCGGCTTTGCCCTCGACGATGGTGGCGCGGAATGCGGGCAGGTAGGTATCCCAGAGATCGTGCGCCGTGGGATCGACGTTGGCCTTATGGCGAGTAGACTCCGGGCCGCTATGCACTGCGTAGTGCTTCGGTGTTGCGATGGCGCGGAAGTATTTCGGATCGTCCCCCTGAATGCCCTCGACGAATGCGGTACCGAGGTGCGCCGTCAGGAAAGGGTCTTCGCCATAGGTTTCCTGGCCGCGGCCCCAGCGAGGATCGCGAAAGATATTGATGTTGGGCGACCAGACGGTGAGACCAAAGTAGCGGTCGTGATTGTTGTGCGCGATGGCGTCGTTGTACTTGGCGCGGGCTTCGGTCGAGACGACCTGGCCGATGGAGCGGACAAGAGGCACGTCCCATGTGGCGGCGTTGCCAATGGCTTGAGGAAAGAGCGTTGCATAGCCTGAGCGCGCGATGCCGTGCAGGCCTTCGTTCCACCAGTTGTAGGCAGGGATGTCGAGGCGGGGGATTGCCGGAGCGCGATCGATCAGCTGCTGGACCTTCTCTTCGAGTGTCAGCCGGCCGACCAGGTCGTCGACTCGATTGTCGACGGCGAGGGAAGGATTTCGGAAGGGCATGGCTGCGGCAGCTTTGATCTGCTCTTCGGTAGGAGCGGGAGTTTGCGTCGCTTGTTGAGCCGAAGCGGCAAAGGGAAGCAAAACAACAAAGGCGAGAAGTGCTGGATGCATACGCATGACGATCGATTTCTCCCGAGAGCATGTTAAGTCTTCAACGCCAATGATGCAGTGACTAGCCGGGAACTGCGAGCTAAGGAAGGACTGCCTCTGCCTCGATCTCAATCTGAACGTCGTCGCGGAAAAGGGCTTGCACGCCGGCCAGCGTGCTCGCGGGCGGATGTTCCCTGTTGACGATTTTGTCGCGTGCCTCGCGAATCGCGAGCAGCTTCTCGTGATTGAGGCCGACGACGTAGTAATTCAGTTTCACGAGATTTTCGGGCTTTGCTCCGGCCGCGGTGAGAGCGGCTTGAAGATTGGCGAATGCCTGTTGGGCTTGCCCGGCGAAGTCGGTGCTGATCTTGCCGTCCCTGTCCATGCCGACCTGGCCGGAGATGAAGACGAGCTTGCCCCGGTTGACGATGACGACGTGGGTGTAACCGTTCGGCTTGCTGATGTCCGGCGGATTCTTGAACTCCACCTGCTGCGAAGCCGCGACAAGAGGGAATAGAAAGAGAGCGAAAAGGGTTGGTTGCAGGCGCATGATGGCGGAGTCTCCCGGGAGAATGGTACGAGGCGGGGATCAATAGAGCAAAAAATGGGAGGGAGGACAGAGCCTCCCTCCCAGCAGATCACAAACTCAGAAAATGAATTTGCCTCCGAGTTCGAGCAGGCGCGGACCGTAGTCCGCGGTGACCTGGCCGAAGTTCGAGTCGTGCGAGGCGAGATCGACGTTCTGGTAGTTGGTGTGATTGAAGGTGTTGAACGATTCGAAGCGGAGTTCGATGCGTGGACCCTCGTGGGATGTAAGCGCAAAGGCCTTGAATAACGACAGGTTTTCGTTGATCAGTGCCGGCCCAAGAACGGCATCCTTGCCGGTATTGCCGAATCCCTGGTTAGACCCGCCTGCCCAGGGAGCGATGGGATCGGCGAAGGCAGTCTTGTCGAACCAGGCGCTGGTTGTCTTCGGATACCTTATGGACCCGACCTTGTCAGGACGATTGGTGAAGCCGCCGCCGAGTCCGACAGTGTCGGCACCGTTGTAGGTGACGGTCAGAGGCAGACCCGTCGAAGCGGATGTAATGCCGGAGATCTGCCATCCGCCAACGATCGTGCGGGCGAGGGTGTTGCCGTTGTGTTTGAACCACGGGAGCGAGTAGACGTAGCTGGCGTTGAAGATGTGGCGACGGTCAAACCCCGTATCCGATCCCCAGTCGTACTTGGGGTCGTAGGGGTTCGAGAGACTACCCAGGTCGTTCGTCACCTCATCAATGTTGTGTCCGTAGGTGTAGGAGAACTGAGTCGTGAGTCCCCAGCGGTTTTCGATGCGAAGACCGGCTTGGAACGAGTTGTAGTTGAAGTGGGTCTCGTTCTCTTCCTGGGTGATGCCGGCAAATCCCGGATAGTTGCGATAGAGGTTTGCGTTGGCTCCACCTGCGACTGCCTGTCGGTTGGTGATGTCGTTCAGCGGGAGCGTGTTGACTGCCCGATCGTCGTTCTGATCCCAGCCATCTGAACCCACATATTGCATTACGGCGACAACGGAAGGTGCAAGCTGGCGCTGAATGCCGAAGCTGTAGTCCATGGTGCCCGGCGGCGGGTAGTTGTAGTTGATCGATGTGAGAGTTGATGGGAAGGTTTGCGAAGTTGTCGCTCCGGTAACGGCACTCGTATGCGGATCAGAGAAGTAAACGTTTTGTGCAGAGGGTTGATACGCAAACGGGGGATTCAGAGCAGCGTTGTAGACGTCGTTACCCTGCACGCGCTCGTAGAAGACGCCGGCGCCACCGCGGAGCACGGTCTTGCCGTCGCCGAAGACGTCCCAGTTGAAGCCAACGCGAGGCTGCCAGGTGAAGTAGCGATTCTCCACGTTGCCGCGGGGGAATCCGTTCACTCCGGCAGCGCGAATCCCGTTGAGGTAAAACGGCTGGTCTCCGGTCTTCGAAAACGTGGTCAGGAATTCCGGACGGATCGTGCCAAGGTTAGGATCGCCGGGGGTATTGTTGAGCGGATATCCCAGCGACCTGTCGTAGTCGGCCTGTACGAAGTTGGCGAAGGCATCGTAGCGCTCGAATGCATGAGGCATGCCGTCAAAGCGCAGGCCGATGTTGAGCACGAAGTGCGGTGTGAGATGCCAGTTGTCATTGGCGTAAGCGCCGTAGTTGTTGTTGACCCAGTGCTTGCCGGCCAGATCCTGCAACTGCGTGAAGCTGGAAGCATCACCGAGCAGGAAGTCGATGTAGGAATCGCCGGAGAAGTTCTTGTTGCTGGAGTTGAAGGCCGCGGTGCCCTGCGTGTTGGCCTGGAGTTGCTGGTTCTTGTAGTTATGCAGCCAGTTGACGCCGAACTTGAACTGATGACGGCCCTTGTTCCAGGTGAGGTCGTCACGGTATTCGAAGCCTTCATAGCCGTTCTTCCAGGGGTAGTACGCTTCGGTCCAGTTCACGCTGAGAGGCGAACCCTGGAGGTCGATCTCCGGCATGTCATTGCCGGCGTTGTTCTCAACAGGAAAGAAGCTCGAGGCCGTCCAGCCGGCTGGTATCTGGAACGATCCGCCCTGTCCTGCGATGGGAGTGAGGGTGATCTTGTTCCCACCGTAGAGGAACGATGTTTCGTTCAGCAGGTTCGGCGAGTAGGTCTGAGTGAGACGAATGACCGCGGTGTAAGAGGGATTCTGCATTGCTGTTCCCACCGTCGGATAGGTGCTGGAACTCCATAGCGGCGGGAAGAAGGTCTTGGTCATCGAGTCGTGGAGGAAGTGGCCCATCAGCTGAAATTTCTGGTTGATGGTGTGGTCGATGCGGACTACGTCTTCGCGGACGTTCTCAGGCTGCGGAATCGAGGCGATATATTGATTCGTACCCAGGTTTGGCTTAGGGAAGGTGCCTGAGTTCACTTCGAGGATGGAGTTTGGATCCATCACCGCGGCGGGGATGTTGTAAGTCCCATCGCCGTTCTGAGGGAATGCCGCGCCGGGCGTCAGGCCGTTTGCAGAGTAAATTGCGAGCTTCGCAGGGTCCGACGTCTTCGGTACAAGAGGCGCGGTGCCGTTGGGCGAGGCGTAAGCAAGATTCTGACCTGCCGTGGGGAAGTTGTCCGCCATGATCGTATTCGCGATCGATGGGGCGCTTCCCTGAATGAGACGCCGCCATTCTTCGTTGACGAAGAAGAAGGTACGGCCGCCCGTGAATGGAATTGGTCCGCCGAGGTTCGCTCCCGGCTCATTGAGCTGGAATTTCGGGCGGTCTTTCCCCGATCGCTTCAGGAAGTAGTCGTTGGCGTTATAGGCGGTGTTGCGGTTGAATTCGTAGATTTCACCGTGGTATTGCTTTCCGCCTGCCTTGATCACCATGGTGACAGTCCCGCCGGATCCGATGCCGTAGTCAGGGCTGTAATTGCTGTCGAGGGTGCGGAACTCGGCAATGGCATCCTGCGAGGGAAGGTTCATGAAGCAGCCGCCGCAACCGCGGTCGTTCTGCTCAGCTCCATCGATCAGGTAGATGTTGTGCGACTGTCGGGTGCCATTGAACTCGATTGCGTTGGACGAGGTGAGCGCGTCGACGCCGCCGAACTGAGGCAGATTGTTGGACACGCCGAGGCCCAGAGCAGCGAGCGAAGTGATGTTGCGGCCATTGGTGGATAGCTGGGAAACCTCTTCGCCGTTGATAAGGTTACTCACTTCGCTGGTCTCGGTTTGGACCTGGAGCGAGTTGGCCTCGACGGTAACGGTCTGCGCCTGGCTGCCAACGGTCATAGTCACATTTTCCTGACGCGTCTGCGCGACGTTCAGGACTACACCGGTCTTGGAGTATTTCTGGAACCCCTGCGCCGCGGCGGTCACGGTATAAGTGCCATGTGCAAGATTGGCGAAGACGTAGATGCCGGCTTCGTTGGAAGTGGATTGCCGCTCCTGACCGGTGTCCGTAGCGGTCAGGACGACGGTGGCATTCGGGATCACTGCTCCGCTGGGATCGGTGACAGTTCCTGTAAGGACGGCATTCTCCTGAGCGCGGAGCCCTGGCGCAAAGGCCATGACAGCGAGGAGAACTACGGAAAGGGTCAATAGCGCGCGGCCGCGTTGAGCGCGCAGCGAGGTTACAGAATTTCTCCAATGAGAGGGGAAGATATGCATTGTGTTTGCCTCCTAAGCAAACAACTCCTGTTGCGTCCGGGAGCATGTCTCCGGGCGCCGATGTGTAGTTTTCAGTAATTGACTTTCAGTTCGACTCGGCCGCAGTCGGGAAACCTAATCGCTGCGGCGGGCCCGATCCTCGAGATCACCTGGTTTTTTTCATTTTTCCTGCGACGATCTACGATGCTGCTGACGCACAACAACCCACAGTCGCGGGTGCTATGTCCGCAACGGAGGGTATAGAGAGCTGAGTCAGTCTTGCAGGGCAGTGTTTTTGTTTAAACCGCCGTGCGAGGAAGTTTTTTATATCTGTTTCTACGGGTCGTTTCTTATCAAGTACGCCGTATGAATGCTGAGCTTGGCGAGGGCGTCATGAGCCTCGATCTTTCAATCGACCGTTGGCTGCACGACGGCAAGCGTTATCTCCAGCGCACGTATTCTTGCGCTTTGGAAATACCTTTGTCAACGGTTTGGATAGATTCAGGAATGATAAGGTGACGAAGAAACTCCGCCTAGAAAAGCCATTTACTCGGTAGAAGATATACCAACTGCGCGGTATGCTCATTTGATTCCGGATAATCAGGAAATCGTTTTCATGAATGACTGGTATTCCAATAAAGTTGCGCAAAGCATGCAAGTACCTGTCTCTTCGCTATATCGGGATGAATGGTGTCCGTTACCGAACGCCTGAGACCGGGAATGAACGGTCAGGCAGCGATCCCGGTGTGGGTGATGATCGACTGGACTCAGAATTCATCGCTCAAAGAGCAATGAAGCTGTTTGGACCTTGAGCTGCTGCGATTGCGTCATAGATTGTGGCTTGCGATGGTGATCTGGAGGGTTGGCGATGCAGAATCTGCTGTATGACTTGCGGTATGCGATCCGGCAGTTGCGCAACACGCCTGGCATGGCGCTGCTGGCGATTTTGACGCTGGCACTTGGTGTAGGGGCAAACACGGCAATCTTCACCGTGATTGACAGCGTTTTGCTGCGTGCGCTGCCCTATTCGCATTCCGACCGGCTGGTCTTCATAGGGCCCGGCGGCGACAAGCCCGGCTTCGGATCGACATCGTGGCTGAACTACAAGGACGTGCAGGCACAGTCAAAGCTGATGGAGAGCGTCGCCGGGTATGCAGAAGATGTAAGCGTGCTTGAGTCGAGGGACACGTCAGTCAGTGTTGTTGCTCCGCGAGTCACCCCCAACCTGTTCACGATGCTGGGCGTGCGCGCGAAGCTGGGTAGAACCTTCTCGGATGCGGAAGGACAGTCCGGAGGGCCGCCGGTTGTAGTGCTGTCGGAAGGACTCTGGAGAGAGACGTTTCACGCTGATCCCAACATCGTCGGACAAGTCGTGAAGATCGGCGGAAAGCCGGACATGGTCGTGGGCGTGATGCCGGCGAGTTTCCGATTCCCGGACAACATGGGACCCGATCTACAGAAGGGCGTCTGGCTGCCGATTCAGCCGACGCAGGAGATGCTGAAGGACCGCGGGTATCACTTCTTCAACGTTGCCGGAGTGATGAAGCCCGAAGCGACGGTAAAGCAGGTACAGCAGGAGGTGAGCGCGATCGCGGCGCGCCTTCCGCATGAGCATGAGCCTGTAACGTTCCGCGTCGATCCCTATCAGGAGGTGCTGACAGGGCCAGTGCGTCCAGTGCTGATTGCGCTTTTCGCGGCGCTTGGGCTGGTTTTGCTAATTGCGTGTGCAAACGTATCGAATCTGCTGATTGCGCGCGCTCTGGGCAGACAGCAGGAGTTTGCGGTGCGAGCCGCACTGGGCGCCGGGCGCTCCCGGCTAATTGGGCAGATGCTGTCCGAGGGCCTGCTGCTGAGCGTTCTTGGATGCGGAGTCGGCATTTGCCTGGCAGAGCTGGCGATGATGGGAATTCGCAAGCTGCCGGACGGAACGATCCCTCTGGCGGACTCGATCAGCATTCGCTGGACCGTTTTGCTGGTGCTGGCAGGAATTGCCGCAGTGACGACAGTTCTGTCGTCCCTTCTCCCGGCGATGCTCGTGGCCCGGGCCAGTCCGCAGATTGCGCTGCAGGCGGCTTCACGGGGTGTTGGATCGAAGTCAGCCGGAGGCAGGTTGAGCGGCTGGCTGGTCGCGGGAGAGGTTGCACTCTCAACGTTATTGCTGGTGGGAACTGGGCTATTGTTCCGCACGCTGTGGAACCTGGAGCAGTCGCATCTCGGCTTTCAGACCGAGCACGTCACAACATTCACTGCGATGCCGGCGGATGCGGCGGGCTTCTCGGGAATGTCAGTTTCGGAAGATACCCAGAACGCGCCTGTGTCGGTCGCGACGATCACGTATGAGCCGGTGCTTGCGAGGATCAGGCATCTGCCGGGGTTTGAGGCCGCGGCGATGGCGACGTCGCCACCACTGTCGGGAATGGATCTGCACTCCAGTTTCGACATCATCGGTCAGCCTGCCGATAGCTCCCACCACCCCGAGGCAAGGGTCTCGGCAGCCAGCGGAGATTATGCGCGGGCAATGGGGACACCGATTGTGCGGGGCCGGATGATTGGCGATTCGGATGCGCTGTCGACGCCCTTTGTCGCCGTTGTTAACGAGACGCTGGCGAAGAAGTACTTCGCGGAAAAAGACCCGCTAGGGAAACAGATCAATCTCGGCGGGAAAGACACAGGAATGTTGAAGCCGTACACCATTGTCGGTGTGCTGGCAGATCAGGTCGACTCGAGTGTCGGCGGAGCGATTCAGCCATTGGTTTTGTTGCCGCAGCAGCAGATCCCAACGACTTCGTTGTTCTACCAGGCGCTTTTGAAGACCGTGGTGACATTTGTAGTGAAGACGCGCGGGAATATTCCCGTCGCGCAGCAGATGCGAAGCGTGTTTCATCAGCTCGCGCCGGGATTCGCGCTGGACAATTTCCAGGCGATGCAGGAAGCCGTGGACAAGAATACCTTCAGCCAGAGGCTGGGGCTATACCTTGTCGGATCCTTTGCGGGGCTGGCGATCGCGATGGTAATAGCAGGTCTTTATGGCGTGCTCTCGCAACTGGTGAGCTACCGGCGCCGGGAGATCGGCGTGCGCATGGCATTAGGGGCGACGCGAGCAAGCGTGGCGAAACTTGTGCTGCGCCAGGGATCGATTCTGATCAGTGTGGGGCTGGCTATGGGACTCGTGCTGGCCTTCGCATCGGGCCGGTTGATCAAGGGATTCCTCTACGAGGTGAAACCGCTCGACGCCAGCACGTACATAGCGGTGGCACTTGTTCTGTCGGCAATCGGGCTGGTGGCGGCGCTCATTCCAGCGCGAAGGGCGGCGACGATCCAGCCGATGCAGGCGCTTCGGGATGAGTGAGACGGGGAACGGGGGACCGATCGGAACAAGATTACGACGGGCCAAGCCTTTCTGCTGCAACGCTCTCTTGCACTGCGATGTACCGCGCATCCAAACCTGAGATGTGCGTTGATAGAATCGGGGAAATGATTTGTGAAGGCTGGGAAGGGCTCACGGTCGACGGCAGATTTCCGCTGCTGGAGTGGCTTGGCGGATGGGCTGATCGCTGTGTTTTTCTTACGGTACGTCAGTCGACACATACCGCGAATATCAAGCTGATCCAGGCCAGCGGTGCGGATGCTGATGCGTGCGTAGCCAAGTGGGAAGCCGCGAAGGCGCTGCCCCATCCTTGTCTCGTGGAGATGATGGAAACCGGACACTATCGGCTAAGCGATACCGATGTTGCGTACGTTGTGACCGAGAAGGCCGATACATTTCTATCGGGGATAGTTCCGCGCAAGGCGCTTGATGCGGCGAAGGCGAAGGAAATTCTTACGCCAGTTGTGGACGCGCTTGCGTTCGTGCATGAAAGCGGATTCGTACACGGCAGCGTCAAGCCATCGAGCATCGCTTTAATCGGCGATCGATGGAAGCTGTCTTCCGATGAGATGGCGCGCGCAGGCGACCCTCTGAAGCTGAATCGTGAGCTGGACACCTACGATGCACCGGAGGCCGGTACTGGCGCGGCGACATCAGCGGCCGATATGTGGTCGCTGGGCATGATTGTCGTTGAGGCATGCTCGCAACGAACTCCCGTGTGGGATCGCAATACCGCCGGCGACCTGGGTGTGCCGGACTGGCTGCCGCATCCGTTTCGCGAAATCGCGCGGGAATGCATTCGTTGGGATCCGGCCGCGCGAATGAAGATCACAGATGTCAGGGATTTGCTGGCCCGAACCGCTCTGCCTGAAAAGACGAGCGCTGTTGATGCCCGTGAAGCCGACGTTCGCCGGGTGGCAGCGGGAGAGGAAGTGGTTTCGGAAGCGGGAGTCTCGACGCTCTCCGAGCGGGTTGCGGCGGTTCGAGCCGTGGAGTCGGATGAACTTCGGCCTGCCAGGCGAGCTTCGTTTGAGACAGACACTGATGAGCTCACCCCTCGAACACCCCGTCTCTTCGCTGATATGGGCGACGAGGAAGAACACCGGAGTCGGACCGGACCTGTGCTGTTCGCGCTTCTTGTGGTTTTGGTGATTGGAGTTATTTTCGGAATCCGATATAAGAACAGGCTCTGGCCCCTGATCGCGAAGCAGAATGCACCGTCCTCCAGCCAGCAGACGCCTCAGAGCGAAGCTCCGCAAAATCCGGCCGGGGCGGTAAAGCCCGACCAGGCTGATCAGGGACCGCCGACGGGTGCAACGCAGCCTGCGCCGGCTACGAGTCAGGCGACAGACTCGGGCAAAGCACCACAGAGCCAGACCAGCGAGCCCCCGCCGGAAACTGCCAAAGCACCCGCCCCGAAAGTTTCTGACGCACAAGATGCCGCTGACACGAACGAGGCCAAATCCACGCCGCAGCCAGAATTAAAAGAGACTGCACCGAAAGAGGAAAAGACTGCACCCCGCGTCATGAACGCGAAGGGCGCAGTTCTGAAGCGGGTGCTGCCGAACGTTGCCCCGGGTGCTTTTCAAAGCATGCGCAGGCCGGTGCAGGTGGATGTGCGCGTCTCAGTGGACGCCAGCGGTACGGTATCGAGCGCACAATGCGTGACCCAAAGCCGGGGAAACTACTGGGCGAAAGTCTCTCAGCAGGCAGCAGAGGGATGGAAATTCAAGTCGCCGGTCAGCGAAGGACAGGCGCGCGCGAGCTACTGGATGCTGCTGTTTGAGTACAACCGCGGACGCGCAGACGTGATAGCAACGCAACTCCGTTGAGGAGTTCGGCATGAAAGGTGTGCAAGCGCTTCAGATTGTGTTTTCACTCATATACTGTGCCGCGAGTCCGGCGCAGTTGAACGCAGGCGCCGACGCGGTTGCAGGGGTGTGGCGCGGCCACTCGGTCTGCATGGTGAAGAACAGTCCCTGTCACGATGAGGTGAATGTCTACCGTGTCTCAATAATCCCGGAGAAACCCGGAGTCTTCTTTGTTTCCGGCAACAAGGTTGTAGATAGCAAAGAAGAAGCGATGGGCACGGGAGAGTGGACATACAACTCGGGAACTCATCTGTTGACTTACGAGTTCCCGCGCGGATTGTTTCGGCTCAAGGTCGAAGGCGAAAAGATGGAGGGCGATCTCAAGCTGCCGGATGGCACGTTGTACCGGCAGATCTTCCTGGAGAAAGACAAGTGAGGCGCCACATCATGGCGCCTGACATGTGAAGTTCGCAGCGTCGTTGGTGTCGCCAGTTCCTGAGTACTTTGCGACCTTGGGAAAGGCGCATAGAGGCCGAGTCATAACGACCTTGGGAGCGCCGTTTTCGCCCTGGCCATATTTTGTGGCAGTGATGTCGTCTTCAGGCGATCCCTTTTCAACCCAGTTCACAAGCGAATCGAAGAGGCCGTAGGTTGGTCCTTTGGCTGTCTGAAGACCAAACTGCCCGAAGAAGCTGGTGCCGGGACCGCCAGCACAGTGCTCTACGCCGGGAGCCATGTAGAGGCGGAGGAAAGATCCCGTGTCACCCATCTTCTGCTGGACATTCTTGTAGTAGTCGACGGTGTTCCACGGCGAGATGGCCTGGTCGTTCCAGCCGTGATAGAGGATAAGTTTCCCGCCGTGAGAGGAGAACTTGCTCAGATCGGCATCCGTAGCGTCGAGGTCAGCGGCTCCCTTTTCCCGAGACTGGCGAAGAGAAGCTTCCGGATCGGCAGTGAGGGCGCTCCATTTGGGATCGCCGGTGACGATGTAGCGGAAGTAGTTGTCGATGTAGTGGAGTCCGGATGCGCTGGTCGGATCCTGACCGATGACCCATTCGCGCCAGCCCATCTCATCACCTTGTGTGAAGCCGGGGTAGGAGATTTTCGCGGAGGTGTCGTGGATTCCGTTGTAGATGGAATTCAACGTGGCGATCTGCGGCTGCGTGAGACAGTCGGAAGTCTCTTCCCCTTTGCAGAGGAGAATCTGGGAGTCGAAGTGGCATTTCGCCGGATCGTTGACGATGCCGTCTATCACGCCATCGAGATTGTCGCAAGCTGCCAGTGAAGCCTTCTGAATCGCGGGAAGCTTGAGGTCGGAGAAGTAAGCTCTTGGATCGGACTGCCGGGTCTGGACGACCATCACGCCCGCGCCAAGCATGCTGGACCATGCGTTCGCCGGAGCGCCGGCCAGGATGCCATCGTAGTCGGTGGGGAAGCGCTGTGCTTCCACGAGAGCCTCGCGGCCTCCATCGGAGCATGAATCGAAATAGGCTTTATTCTCGCGCTTGCCGTAGTAGGCGGAGATGATCTCTCCTGCTGCAAGGCGGGTAAGGTGAACCGCGCGCCAGCCGAAGTCTTTTACTTTTTCGGGATGCTGGTAGGCCCATGTTGCATCCGTTGCGTTGCCCTGGTGGCCGGCATCGGATCCTGCAACTGCAAAGTTGCGCTTCAGGTATGCGGAGAGCTCGTCGTAGCCGATCGAGCCGGCGAAGCCACCGTTGCCCGCGCCTAAAAGGCGTCCGTTCCAGTTTTGCGCGGGAAGCCAGACTTCGAAATGGATGGCGGAGTCGCTGGTGGGGCGAAGGACACCGGCAATGCGACAAAATGGCGGCAGCCCGGCAAAGGACGGGCGAGATTCGACGATCGTCAGGGTACCGGAGGACACCTGCTCGGCGATATTGATGGTGGTGTTCTCGAGCTTCAGGGACTTGAGCGAGCTGCAATCGGCGGCTTGCAGCGATGTGGCGCAAGCAAACAGAAACAGAGCAAAGCAGCAGATCCTGGCGAGATGATTCACGCGACCCCCTGACTGACTGACAAGACTATCGAGTGGATTAGAGCAGACAGGTGCGCCGGAGTGCCAGCGGCTCGACTTGCCCGTCACGGTGGACGCCAAGGGATCGATTTGTGACGTCTGACATCTGGGCGAGGGCGAGCGGGCGGAAAATGCGGGTAGACTTTGGGCAATGATCCCGAGGAAAGATCCTGTTCGGAACCCCGCGTGGATGGCGCTTCCTACGGCGATCTTGCTTTGTGTCACCGTAGCGGGAGCGCAGAAGTTGCCGCAAGTGAATCGATCGCACACCTTTGGGCCGGACCAGTGCGGGCCAGCCGATCCCTCCTACATCAATACGGCGAATGAGACTGGCGGCGTGCCGCTCTTTTTGCAACGCAGCGAGGCAGGAAAGGCGATGCAACTGATGCGGGAGTCGACGCGGGAGAACGTGTCGACCGTGCTGTGGGCTTCGGCAAAGCTGGCGGGCGCCGCCCAGAAATTCGAAATTCCAGTGGACTCGGTGATTGAGCGGATTACTTTTACCTTCTCCGCCGATACGAAGGGGACAAAGCTTGTTCTGCGGCAGCCGAATGGGCGGGAGGTCGGCGTCTCCTCTCCGAGTGTCGAAGACACGGAGCTGAATTGTGGACGCCTGATCACCGTCGTCAAGCCAGAGGCAGGAACGTGGCATGCGGAGGTAAGCGGCAACGGGACTTTCTGGCTTGAAGCGCAGGCGCAGAGCGACATCTATTTCATCAAAGCTGAATTTGTTGAGTTAGGCGGTCGACCGGGACACCAGGGGCTATTCCGAATTCATGGACAACCCCTTGCCGGACAGCCGGCTACCCTTCAGGTTTCGCTTTCCGCTCGGCAAGCGCTCACGACGGAGCTCGTCCTGGTGGGCACCAGGGGTGAGGTGCTT